>MDTA01216048.1_pt1 | contig 18738 bp, 21 predicted proteins | sample 811151 | NCBI WGS metagenome assembly MDTA01 (sample SAMN05326648, study PRJNA326480) | marine metagenome | isolation source: seawater | place: Indian Ocean: South | collected 2010
ATCTGAGATCATAGGTCAGATGGAAAGTACAAATTTTACACCAGAAATAATCTTTAGTATAAATAGAGGTGGTTGTATCCCAGGTGTATATTTATCTCATGCAATTAATGTTCAGCATAAAGTTATCGACGTTCAGTTAAGAGATGATACCAACAGTCCCAATCTAGAACCATTAACTAATATAATTTTAGTATATAACAATATTTTGATAATTGATGACATAAATGATACAGGATCTACTTTTAATTTTATAAAAAAAAGTTTTAAAAATCATAATAATAAACTTTATTACGCATCACTAATAGAAAATAAAACTAGCAGTTTTAAAGTAAATTTTTTTGGAAAGATTATTGACAAATCTGTAGATCCAAAATGGATTGTTTTCCCCTGGGAGGAATAACTAAAACATAACGTATAGTATGACTTTGAATGATAAAAGTTTAGTTTTAATACTTGTCTTGATTCATATTTTTATAATTACTTTATCCAATGCTCTAGTAGCAATTCCACTGACCATATATGGATATAAATTGACTTGGGCAGCTTTTAGTTTCCCACTAGTTGTAGTTGCTACAGATTTAACAGTTAGATTACTTGGAAAATTAATTGCACAAAAAACTATAATATTTTCCTATCCTTTAGCAATAATTTCATCGATTATTGCTGTTTACTTAGAAGGAAACCCATTATCAGTTGCTTTTAGAATAGGTATGGCTAGTGCGACAGCATATGGAACAGGAATTATAATTGATATCTACGCTTTTCAATTTATAAGGGAGAAATACTCTGGTTGGTGGATAGCTCCAGCTTTATCAACCATAATATCAAATATTATAGATTCCTATTTTTTCTTTTTTGCAGCCTTTTTTAGCTCTGAGGATCAATACATGTCTCAAAATTGGTTTGAAATAGCTGGAACTCAAACAGTATTGAAAATTTTGATTGGGTTGATATTTTTTCTACCTACTTATGGAATATTATTAAATTATATTTTAAAAAAAATAAAATATAAATGACTTTTTAAACTATCTATTAAATTTATAAATATTAAAAAAACAACTTCAATGAATATTTCAGCAGAACTTACACTTTTACCCCTAAAAAATGATTTTATACCGGAAATAAAAAAATTTATTAAATCGTTACGAAATTCTGAACTAAAAATTACAGAAAACCCACTCAGCACTCATGTTTACGGGGATTATGATAAAATAATGAATCTTTTAGACATAGAACTAAAAAAAGTTTTTAGTGAAAACGAATCAATTATGATTTTTTTAAAGTTGGTAAAAGGAGATAAGAGTGATTATAGACCTAATTTCTAAACAATAATTTTTACAATCTTAAAGTCATACTCATGTAATAATTCCTTGGTGGGGCTGGTTCGTAAAATCTTGAACCAAATGCATTAATTCTAATATTGTCATAATATTTGTAGTTTAATAAATTATTTATACCAGCTGAAAAATCAATAATTTTAGAATTAAATTTTATTGTTTTCGCAATTTGAAATCGTGTTTTTTGAAAAGAGTTAATAAATACAGAATTTAAGTTGTTAGCATAAAACCCTCCAACATTTTCATAGGTTAATCTTGAACTCCATCCATTCTTAAAATCTTTCTCAACTTTTATACTCCATTGGGTTCTTGGAATACCTGGTAGATAGTTTTGACTATTATTTAAAAAAGAATATTTAGCATATGTAAAACTTCCCTCTAAATTAAAATCCCTCCAACTAAATCGAGAAAATAATTCAAGTCCTTTTCTCTCTGTCTCTCCTGTATTTTCATAAAATGATCTTCCTGGAAAATCCTCTAATTCATATGGTAATACTTCGTTAGAGCTTCTAAGAAAAAAAATATTTGCTTCTATAAGGTGATTGGGTTTATATAATTTCCAACCAAACTCGTAGCTCAGTGCTTTTGATGGATCTAATTCTAAATTGAATCCTTCAAGACCGCTAGGGTTAGCTGACAATTCAGATAGTGTTGGAGTTTCAAAACTAGTTGAAAAGTTTAGAAATACATATTGCTCATTTTTAATTTTTTTTGTTAAGCCAATACTTGGATTGACAACATTAAAGCTTTTATTGTATTTTGAACTATCTGTACTGATAAGTAGATTATCATATCTTAAACTAGATCTTATAATCCAATTATTTAATTCAATTTTGTCAATTAAAAATATTGCAGTTGTGTCAAAGTTTTCTTTTTGATCAAAAACATTACTTCCTTTAATACCATTTAAATTTTTATACCGTTTACGAAAATCATTTTGAGAATAATATTCAATTCCAAATTGAATTTGATGAGCTAAATTTTCATTTATATCATTATAAATTAGACTTGAACCTAAACCTTGATAGTATCTATCCAAGTCAATTATTCCTCCAAATTCAAAAGGAAGTTTTCCATAAAAGTCTCTATTAGAATAAAAACTAAAAAAATTCAACTTCATTTTTTTTCTTAATTTTTTTTCCCAGTTAAAACCAAATTTTAGCTGACTGATTTTCTCATATGTGTCATAGTCAATATTCCTTTGCCTTGCCATGTCCCATTCCAATAATGTCTCCTCTTTTGTTAGTCCCCCTGAATCTTGAGCCATAGGACTATCTGTATAATTAAATTGAAAATTTAAAAGTGATTTATCTTTAAACCTATGTCTTAACTTCAGGTTAAAAGCTTTTTGTTTTAACCTGCTATGATTTCTAAATCCATTTGTTTGAATATCATTTAAATAGATTAATGCATTTGTATTTTTTTTATTCAAATAGCTTGTGAATTGATATGATTGGAGGTTGTAATTACCAATTGAAGATTTGAAAATATTCTTATTTTCTGATAGACTATCAATAGTTTTAATTGAAATAATACCACCAGAAGCATTACCATAGAAACTTGCCTGTGGCCCCCTCAAAACCTCAATATTTTCAATTAATCCCAATGGTACATTATCAATCTGACCTTGACCATCTGGAGTAGTCTCAGGAATCCCGTCAATAACTATTTTAATTCCCCTAATTCCGAATGCTGATCTTGCCCCAAAACCTCTTAATGAAATCCTTATGTCCTGAGCATAATTATTTGCATTTAAGGAGAATAATCCCGGAACTCCCTCAAGATATTCTTGAAGAGAGAGTTGCTGAAATAATTTTTGATTTTCTTTAAAATCTAAAACACTCACAGAATAAGGAATCTCTTTTTTTAGACTGCTTATTTTCATTGCATCAACGCGAACTTGTTTCAGAGTAATTGTGGTTGTTAAGGTTTTATTTTGAGCAATTAAAAATTTAGGTATAAGAAATATTAAAAATAAAACACTTGTAAATTTGGTTTTTAAATTTGTGATTTTCAAATTCTTTTTTGAATTATTTTTTAAATTTTGTTTTGCAAATTTAATTAAGCGGTAATTATTCTTTACTACTTTAGGTAATTTATATTAATTATTTTTTTGATTTAGAATGAATCCATTTTAAAAAATCTTTTTCAGCAAATGCATTATTCCAGCTATCATGACCTGTATTCTCATATATTGTCATTTTCGGACTACCACCTGAGTCTAAAATTGCTTTTGCCATTTTTAAAGAGTGTTTTGCACTAACTGCTTTATCATCAGAGCCATGAAAAATCCATACAGGAACTTTTTTGGCAAATAGTTTAACTAGTTCAGGAACCCCATCTCCACAAATAGGAGTGGCAGCCGCAAACATATTAGGTCTTCTAATTAATATTTCAAAGGTTCCCATACCACCCATTGATAATCCAGTTACATAAACTTTTTGTTTATCTACTTGTTTTTTTTTAATGAAATTATCCATTAGCCTGATCACTAAACCAAGACTTTTACCAGGTTTTGAAATTTCATTATTTAAATTAATGATTGATAGGTCTGAAGACAAATTATCCCACCTGTTATCTTTTGAGCACTGAGGAAATATTACCCAGGAATTGAAATTTTCTCTATTTTCTTTTTTTAGAAAAAGATCCGCTCCATGCTTTAGTTGAGAATGATTATCATTTCCTCTTTCTCCTATACCGTGTAAAAATAAATGAACTGGGTATTTTTTGTTGGACTGATAATTCAAGGGTTTTAAGATTCTATAATTAAGTGTATCATTTTCTAAAATAAACATACGTTTCTTGAACAACTCTAGTTCTTGAGAAAATAATTTACAAACAAAAAATAAAAAAAATAGAAGTTTGAAATATTTCATTTCAACCGATATATAAAAAAATGTTTTTCATATGATTAATTTTTTTAATATGACTCAAAAAATTGTAATCTTAAATAATTAAAACTTATTTCATTATAAGTTAATAATATTATTGCAGATAACTTTAAATATTTTAAGTAACTATATTTATATATTAATATATAATTATGTTTGGATTAAGTGATATTCAATATTTGTATGAGTTTTTATTTTGGTTAATTATTTATTTATCCTTGAAAAGAATTTGGAACAAAGAACAGGTAAGAGTTTTATATGGATACTCAGTTGCATCTTTAAATTTTGTTGCTGCAATATTTTTTATGTCCCCTTTGTATGGAAATTTTAATATTTACAATGCCATTGCTTTTGCATTTTTACATTGTATGGTTGGCATAGTCCTAATAACTACAATGAAGGTAAACAAAAAAATTAATGATATAAAAACCCCTGTAGACCCTGAGCTATAAATTTTTTTCTGTATTGAAAAAAAAATTAAATATTGTATGGCTTAAAAGAGATCTTCGTACTCAAGATCATTTACCTTTTTTCGAGGCTGAAAAATCAGAGTATGAATACATTTGCATATATATATATGATTCACTACTAATCTCTAATCCTGATACTTCCTTAAGGCATTTGCAATTTATTTATCATTCCATATTGGATATTAATGATAAATTAAAAAAATACAAAAGAAAGGTATTAGTTTATAAAGCCAAATCTTTAGATGTTTTTAAACAATTAAATAACGAGTTTGAAATAAAAAATGTTTTCTCTTACCAGGAAACGGGTATTTTGAGCACTTGGAAAAGGGATATTCAAATATCTAAATTTCTTAATAGTAACAGGATAAATTGGAAAGAATTTCAAAAGGATTCAATAATCCGAGGCATAAAGAATAGGGATAATTGGGATTTAAATTGGCATATACATGTTAAACAAGAAATAACTAAAAATAATTATTCCAAAAGTTTGAATATTAGCATTAAATCAGAATTACTTTTAGGAGATTGTTTCAAAAAAAAATTAATAGAATATCCTGATTTATATCAAAAGGCCGGAGAAGTTTATGCAAATAGGTATTTGAAATCTTTTTGCAAGGATAGAGGAAAAAATTATAATATTCATATTTCTAAACCACTAGAAAGTAGAAAATCTTGTGGGAGAATATCTCCTTATTTAGCCTATGGAAATATTACAATTAAACAAGTATATCAATTTGTTAAAGGCCATAAAAATTATACCCAAAGTAAAAGAGGTTTCAATGGTTTACTGACAAGATTAAAGTGGAATAATCATTTTATTCAAAAGTTTGAATCAGAAATTGATTATGAATTAAAATGTATAAATAGAGGATTTGAAAACTTAGGTTATTCAAACAAAAAAAATTTGATAAATGCATGGAAGAATGGGATTACGGGTTTTCCTCTTTTAGATGCGTGTATGAGATGTCTGAAGGAAACAGGTTGGATAAATTTCAGAATGCGTGCAATGTTGGTTTCTGTTTTTTGCCACCATTTTGATTGTGACTGGAGAAAAGGTGTTTACCATCTTGCAAATTTATTTCTTGATTATGAACCTGGTATACATTTTCCGCAATTTCAGATGCAGGCGGGTACAACTGGTATAAATACAATTAGAATATATAATCCTATAAAACAATCTAAAGATCATGATCCAAATGGGATATTTATAAAAAAATGGGTACATGAATTAAAAGATATTCCTAATGAGTTTATTCATGAGCCTTGGAAAATGACAGAATTAGATAAAGGATTTAATAATGTCAAATTGAATTATCCAAAACCTATAATTGATTTAATAACTGCAGTAAAAAGTGCACGGAAAAAAATTTGGGCACATAGAAATAATCTGAAAGTAAAAAAAGAAAATAAAAGAATATTAAATCTTCATGTTAGAAGAAAATCGATAAAAAACTCATAACTCTGATTAATAAATAATTATGTAACTATTTCATTTCGAATTTAAAAATTTACTCTCATTAGTTTAAATTAGAAAGGGTTAGGATCATCTTCGTGGCAATATTTTTTGACCTTATCAAAGTACCGCAAATATTCTTTGATTAAGTTAAGTATATCTTTGTATATTTAGGTGTTAACTACAAATCAAATAAAATGAAAAAAGGATATTGGACAGGACACGTTTTTGAGATAAAGAATGAAGAAAGATGGAATAATTACTTAACAAAATACTTTCAAATTGAAGAAAAACATAAAAATGATCAAACCGGAAATTATTTACCTGTACTTGTAGGTCAGCCAAAAGGAAAAATACAGGGATCAGATTTGATGTTTGCGGCAGTTGTTGAATTTAAAAGTTTACAAGACGCTATCGATTGCTATAATAGTAAAGAATATCAAGAAGCATTAATTGAACTTGGCGATAATCCCGAGGATACTGTTGTAAGAAATCTTTCCATTTTTGAGGGAAGTTAAATAGTTGTTTAATTTTTTGTAACAACTATATTAGGATATTCTTGCTTTATAAAGTTTAAAATTTCTTTTGCTTTTTTTTGATGTTTTTTGAAAAGTCCCAATTGCCCTACATTAACTGTTTTAACATAGTGCAGGTTACTTAAAAAGGTATTAATTACATTCTTGTTTTTTGAATTTATTTTAGGATTTCCGTAGGGATAAATAAATTCTATATCATAAACATTCATCTCATCGAAAACTTTAGGATCAAATATCATATTTATTTGATCAAATAATCTCCTAACTAAATATTCCTCCCTTTCTTTAATGAAATCGATAAAAATATAATTGTCGTTGTATTGTAGTAGGGTGTCAATTATTTTTTGGTTTTTTATTAAAATAAAATTTCCAGAGTATTTCAATTCTTCATTTGTTGTATTGTTAGCCCAAAATATAAAAGGACGTGGTAAGTATCTCGCATAATAGTAGAGGTCTTTACCATAATCGTCTTGTAAACCGTTATTTAATATATATATAATTGAATCTATCCTTACTTCCCTTATTTCTCTTCGTTGAATTGCAATATCTAATTCTTTAATGTCAGTTTCAAGGTCATTAATAAATGATGCTATTATTTCTTTTTCTTTTTGTCTATCGACTAATCCCTCTCTATAATTTTCAACAAAGAAACCTAATGAAATTGCAATAAATAACATTAAAAAATCCCAAAATCTATTAATTATTTTCTTCATATTAATCGGTTATTATTTTGCTTAGTGAATATACAAATTAGTCCTGAACTTAATTAGAGAGGATACACCTAAGAAACAGAAAAATACAATTGGATTTAAAGCTCAACCCAATCTACAATTATTTGGCCTAAATTCCATGATGGAATATAGTATTTGTATGATGATAATTCAAGTATTTCTTTAAAAATTCTTTTTTGAAGAACAGTTGAATTCCCTGTTATTATTGTAATTGAAAATGAACCTTCCATTTTTTTTTCATCTAAAAAATCTTTTACTATTTCCATTGCTTCTTTATGACGAATACCATGAAGATCAATTTCATTAATTACTTTCGTTTTTTTATTCATGATATAAAAATTAATAAGTAAATATAAAATGTGATTAGTTAAATTAGCATTTAAGAAGTTAAAAAATGACCCAAAAAAAAATAAATTGGAAAATTTTCACCTTAGTAAATTTCCTAATAATTATTTATTGCAGTTTTTTTTTAATACCTGGTAGTGATGAAATAGCTCCAATTGTTCCTCACATAGATAAAATTGGACACTTTATTCTATATGGAAATCAGGCAATAGGATTAAAAATGACATTAATTAATATGAATCATAAAAATTCAGGAATATCAAGTTTATTGATTTGTTTTATATTAGGTTTATTGATTGAAATACTTCAACCAATTTTGACTTATAACCGAGTTTTTGATTTATTTGACATTCTTGCTAATATTGTTGGAGCTATTATGACAATTAGTATATTAAAACTCATAAAAAATATAAAATGAAAGTTTCCCTAAAAATCAGAAAAGTTCACAGATATCTTGGATTAATAATCGGGATTCAATTTTTAATTTGGACAATTTCAGGTCTTTATTTTAGCTGGACAAACCTTGATGAAATTCATGGAGATCAATTTATGAAAAATCCTATTCCAAAAATATCATTTTCTGGATTGACCGGTTTGGAGGAGATCCCTGATGTAAAAAAGTTAGAATTAATAAATATCGCAAATGAGCCTTTTTATTGGGTTAATGAAAAACAGTTGTACAATGCTAAAAGTGGCAAAAAATTAGATGAGATAACTGAACAGCAGGCGATAGATATAGTTAATTTTTATTTGAAAGAAGATCTAGAAATTTCAACCATTGAAAAAATTGAAAATGTTGGTCCTCATCACGAATACCGTGGTAAACCTCTTCCTGCCTATGCAATTCATTTTGATCATCCAGAAAAAATTACAGCTTATGTTTCTGCTAAAAATGGAAAGTTTCAAAGAGTTCGTCACTCTAGTTGGAGGATTTTTGACTTTTTGTGGATGGGACACACAATGGATTATAATGGAAGAGATAATTTCAATAATATTTTATTAAGAGTTTTCTCTTTATTTGGAGTTCTAACTGTTTTAAGTGGTTTTTCACTGTGGTTTGTTACCTCATCACTGTATAGAAAACTCATTAGATTTTAACATTATTTTTTAGATATACATTGTTGAATAATGGAGATAACTTTACATAAAGTTTTATTAAAAAAAAGATTTCCTCTTCAAATAAGTAGGGGTGTTCATGGAGATCGTTACAACATTTTTGTGAGAGTTGAAAAAGATGGCTATGTAGGTTGGGGAGAATCAGCCCCCGGTAAAAATGAGGGTGCAGATACTCCTGAGAAAGTGATAATTGAATTAGAAAAATTAATTAAAATGGACTTAAGTAAAATGTCTATTTATGATGTTGAAAATACTGCTCGAGAACTTAGAATATCTCCATGCTCATATGCGGGACTTGATATAGCTTTGTGGGATTTAAAAGCAAAAAAAGCAAATAGTCCTTTACACTCTCTTCTCGGACTGCCAATTCCAAGGGAACAAACCTCGATTACATTAGGAATTATGAGTCCTGGATTAGTTAGAGAGAGAATTCCTTTGTTGCTTGAAAATATTCCAGCTAAGTCGCTTAAAGTTAAATTAGGTTCTCCAAAAGGAATCGATTTTGACATGGCAATGTATAATCAGGTTTTAGAAACAGCAAGTAAATACGATGTCAAGCTTAGAGTGGATGCAAATGGAGGTTGGGATCTTGAAGAAGCCAAAATAATGATTGATTGGCTGTCTAAAAAAAAATGTGAATATATAGAACAACCCCTTGCTCAAGGAAAGGAAAATGATTTGGAGTTTCTTCATAATAATTGTCCTTTACCAATTTTTGTTGATGAATCTTGCCGTTTTTCGAAGGACATAATTGATTTTTATAATCATGTTGATGGAATTAATCTAAAATTAATGAAGTGTGGAGGGATTTCAGAGGCATTAAGAATTCTATCTACTGCAAAAGCACATGGATTGATGACTATGATAGGGTGTATGAGCGAATCTTCAATTTCGATTTCTGCGGGAGCTTCTATATCAGGTCAAATAGATTACATCGATCTGGATTCTCATTATAATTTGGATCCAGATCCAGCTTTTGGAGCAAAAATGATAGACGGTATTACAATGCCAACTTTAATTCCAGGTCACGGTGCAAAACCAATAAATGAAAATCTATGTTAGACAGGAAAAAGAAAATAGCTATATATATGGAGGGTCATTTATTCACTGAAAACGGAAAAATGGGATTTGGTGCATTGAGATACTTATCAAATCCGATTGTTGCAGTTATCGACTCAGAGAATGAAGGAAAGAATATAAGACAAATAACCTCAATATCTAGAAATGTTCCGGTAGTCAAAAATATTCACATCGCAATAGATCGTGGGGCCGAAGTCTTGCTTCTAGGTATTGCAAATTCTGGAGGACAAATACCAAAAAGTTGGTTTCCGATAATTAATCTAGCAATTAAAAAAGGGTTATCCATAATCAATGGACTACATAATTTATTAGCTGAAAAATACGGTAAAAAGTTAAAAAAAGAACAGTGGGTATGGGACGTAAGGGTCCCTCAATTTATACCAGAAATTGCTTCAGGAAGGGCAGCAAGATTAAAAAATAAAAGGATTTTATGCGTAGGAACTGACATGGCTGTTGGCAAGATGACGACTAGTCTTGAATTATATAAATGGGCTAATGAAAATAAAATTAAAAGTGGTTTTATTGCTACTGGTCAAATTGGAATAACAGTTACAGGTTCTGGAATTCCGTTAGATGCTTATAAAGTTGATCATGCATGCGGTGCAGTTGAGAAAATGGTAATGGATCAATCTTCAAAAGACTGGATTTTAATAGAAGGTCAAGGTTCGTTATTTCATCCAGGAAGTACTGCTACACTTCCATTACTTAGGGGAAGTTGTCCCACACACTTAATTTTGTGTGATAGGTCTGATATTAATCACCTTAGAGATCATGAAAACATCAAAAAACCAAGTTTAAAAAAAATTATAAGCCTGTATGAAAACATATCAAGTTGCTATGGAATTTTTCCAAAAGCTAAGGTAATTGGAATATCATTGAACACTTCAAATTTAGATTCTATTTCTGCAAAAAAAATGATAGATTTTTGGGAATTTGAAACCAAACTTCCGGTTGAAGATGTGGTTCGATATGGTCCAAAAAAACTTGGTATAGCGATAAAAAATTTTTAATATCCCTTTTTTATATTTACCTCGTGTAATAAGGTTTGCCCATTTTTATTTCTTTTATAATTTTCAATAATTTGTTTAGCACCTGCTTCAGTATTAGTTATACTTGCAATGTGTGGGGTTATCTTTATCTTCTTGTTTTTCCATAAAGGACTTGACCTAGGCAATGGTTCACTTTCAAAAACATCTAAAAACGCACCAGTTAAAATTCCATTTTCAATTGCTTCAATAATATCATTTTCAACTTGAACTTTTCCTCTTGCAACATTAATTAGATATGTAGGTTTTTCTAATTTTTTAAATAATTTTTTAGAAAGAAGTCCTTTCGTAGATTTTGTGAGAGGAACAGAGCACACCAACACATTAATTTGTCTTAAAAAATCATCAAGCTCATCACCACAGTAACATTTTATTCCATTAATCTTCTTTTTACTTCGGCTGTAACCTATAACTTCAAACCCTAAGTAATTTAATTTATTTGCTGCATCTCCACCTAATACACCAAGACCAAGAATTCCTATGCAAATCTTTATTTCTGGATGAGTATCATGGTCCCATATTTTATTTTTTTGTTCTAAGGTGTATTTATCCATCTTTCTGTGATATTGAAGGATAGCCAAAATAATATAATTAGTCATTGAAAATGAAAGTAAAGGATCTACTATTCTTGTTATTTTTATTTTTTTTGGTATGTCAGGATCAGAAAGTAAATGATCGACACCAGCACCAAGCGAGCAAATTAATTCTAAATTATTAAATTTTTTAAAAATACCTTTTGGATGATTCCAAACAAGGGCAGTATCAATTATGTTTGGATTATATTTTCCGTAGATTGACTTTAACTCCCATTCTGGTTTTAAAACTTTAAAAGATTTAATCCATTTTTTTTCTTCCTCCGGAGGAGCAATAATAATTATATTTTTCATTTACAATTATAATCTGCAGCTCTAGTTGCAACTTGGATTTGAGGCTTGATATTAACTTTATAACCTAGTGAATTTGCCCAACCTTTTGCTGCGGATATAAGTTTGAATGATTTATGAGTTTCATCATTATTATAGTCCATATCGATTTCAATCTTTACTTTCAATTTTTGGTTTAACCAAACGGCTGTATCTAAACTTAGCTCTGCTTCATGCCATAACCTATTCCAAATATCTGTTATTAATAAATGACTTTTTTTATTAAATATATAGTGAACACCTTTGTTCCCAAACCTATATGCGATAACTGTACAATAAATCGTTTTTTTACCAAGATTTTGAGAATCAGAGCCAATGTAAATTTTTAATTCTGGATGAATCTTCAATAAACTTGTGGTATGAGATAGTGGATCAATTCTATTTCCTTTTATATCTTTGAAAACCAAAATAAATATTTAAATTTTATTTAATTAAGATAATATTTTTCTATAGCCAAAAGTTATGACAACATTAATATTTTCATTTTTTAATTCACTAATTATTTTTTTCTGGATATTATTAATTTTCTTCCCCAAAAAACGCTTGACTATTAGTATTATCAACTATCCATACATACCTGTTCTTTTAAGCTTTGGTTATGTATATTTCATGTTTTTAACATTTGATGGCGAGGGTGAGAATATTTTTGAAGCTGATTTTAGTTCTCTAAACGGAATTTTAAATCTATTTTTAAATGCAACACCAGAATCAGCAGCAGCAGGATGGTTACATTATTTAGCTTTTGATTTTTGGATGGGAGCTTGGATTTTAAAAAATTCAAAAAAAATATTAATACCCCATGTATTTATCATTTTACCTCTATTATTTACTTTTATGTTGGGTCCTTTTGGGGTTCTTACTTATGCCATAATATCAAAAGTTTATTTATTAAAGAATAAATAAATGGGAAATTCTTTTTTTTACTTGTCTATGGCTATTGCAGTTGGATTAGGTGCCTGGGGCTCATACATAGCCGATCAAAAAAATAGAAGTCGACAGTTTGGTTTTATTCTAGGTTTTTTCTTTGGAATAATCGGTATTTTAATATTGGTATTATTTATTAATAAAAAGTCAAAATAAATTATATCCAATTTCTACTTTCCATTTCCTTTTTCACTTTTGGAGAAAGCCATATTACAGCAATCATATTTGGAATACACATTAAAGCAAAAGCAATATCAATAAGACCAATAACCACCTCAACAGAAACTACAGCGGAAAAAATAATACTTCCGATATAAAAATAATTATAAAAATTCCCCATTTTTTGAGAAGTAACAAATCCAAGACATTTTACACCATAATAAGAGTAAGTTAGTAAGGTTGAAATACCAAATACAAAAACCATTATAAGTAATAAAATATATCCAAAACCATAAAAAAGAATTCTAAATGCCTCTAATGTTAAAACAATACCATTAAGATCTGTAATTTTATATGCACCACTAATTATAATAATAAAACCTGTTATGGTACATACTAAAATAGTATCTAACAATGGGCCTAGCATCGCTACTAAACCCTCGTCTGTTCCTTTTGAGCTTTGAGATTGTCCATGATACATTGGGGCATTACCAACTCCACTTTCATTTGAAAAAACCGCCCTTCTAACACCTAAAATTATTAGCCCCCAAAACCCACCAGCAACAGCTGTTTTTGTATTGAAAGCTTCAAAGAATATTAGTTTGATCGTAGAAAAAAAAGAAGAATAATTACCAATAATGATAAAAAGACCCATCATAAAATATAATGCAACCATAAATGGAACCATGCTAGAGGTAACCTTTACAATAGATTTGATTCCACCAAAAATAACAGTAGCACTAACTAAAGATAATATTATTCCGATCCCTATTTTCCAGGATAACTCGCCTATAATTAAATACTGATTTGGATCAACTACATTCATAAAAGTTTGAGTTAGTTGATTTGCCGTAAAAGCTGGAAGTACTCCAAAAAAACCAGCAATAGAAAACCAAATAGCTAAGGGTTTCCCCCACTTTTTTATCCCTAAACTCATGTAATACATTGGCCCTCCTAATGGTTCTCCTTCAGAAGTTTGTTCTCTGTACTGAACTGATAAAGAACATGAAAAAAACTTGATTATACATCCAATAATAGCTGTTAACCACATCCATACCAAAACTCCAGGTCCTCCCATGTGAATTGCAATTGCAACTCCTGAAATATTGCCTAGTCCAACCGTAGCAGCTAATACAGCTGATAGTGCTTGAAATCTAGAGATACCTTTTTTATTTTCATTTTTTAATAATAAGCCAAAAGCTTTTTTTATTTGAGTTAGAGGATAAAACTTAGAGTAAAATAGTAAATATAACCCACCACCTATTACAACAAATAGCATAATCCATTCCAAAGGTGCAATAATCCTTGAAAATAAAATTTCAAGGTTGTAAATTATATTATTCATTAATCAAAATTTTCTAAAGAATCATTCTTTTACAACAATATACGTTGCTTTCACACCAGTAGCAAGGTTCCATTGATTTGATCCAACTAAAGATCCTGAATTAGTATAAACTTTTAATTCCGCAGTATTTGGGCCACTTTCTCCCTGATTAAGAGCGATAAAGTCAATTCTATTAAATCCTTCTTCTAACTCAATATTAAGTCCTTTGAATGTCTCAACAAGTAAGATATTTGCAACCACCAGTTTATCATTAACCCTAATTTGTATTCTATCACCATCAGGGTATTCATGGTCCCGAAAAGTTACATTCACTGAATTCTCACTTGTTAAGTAATCACCCAAGTACATGTCATTTTTATATTTATCGGGCATTTTATCACTTTCATCTTTTTTTCTATTTAGTATTGAAGTGTAATATTCACTTGGATTTATAAATTTTTCTCGTTCTGAAATATCCATGTTTATGTTAGGCTCACTATTAATCTTATTTATATCTAGATTGAGAGGTATATTGTTTTTAGGATTATTATTAATCAATGATGGTAGATTTTCTTTTGGAGTGAATAGAGGTGTTTTATTTGTTTCTGTCTGGGCATATAGATGAATTGGACTTATAATTAAAAGTAATACAACTACAATAAAAAATTGTTTTTTAGAAAAAATCATATACATTAAAAATAGTAATATATGTAAACATAATATATATAGAAGAAAAATTAGTATTTGACAGGGTTTTATATATCGAAAATGTATATTTTGTTAAGTTTATAGCATAATTAATTATACTTATATTTTAATCACCATGAAAAATTACAGTCGTAGAAAATTTATCAAAAATTCAGGTATTTCAGCTATTGCAACACTAGGCGCCTCAACAATATTAAATAACTCATGCGAGAACAATATTTTGATACCATCTCAAGAGGGAATATATATGGGTGGGTTTTCAGCTCCAAAAATGAGCAAGATAAAAGCAGCATTTATTGGGGTTGGATCAAGAGGAATCAGTCATGTCAATAATTTTAATGGTTTCAAAGACACTGAGATAGTATCTATTTGTGATTTATATAAAAACAGAGTTGAAAATTTAACTAAAAAATTAGATTTATCAACTGATGGTTATTGGGGAGAAGAAAACGCATGGGTAAAAATGGTTGAAGAGAAAAGACCAGATGTAGTATTTATATCAACCAATTGGGATAATCATGCTCCTATGGCTGTAAAATGTATGGAACTAGGTGCCCACGTTTTTGTTGAAGTCCCACTTGCAAATACTATTGAAGATCTATGGAAAATAGTTAACACATCAGAAAAAACCCAAAAACATTGTATGATGTTAGAAAATGTAAATTATGGTAGAGAGGAGCTAATGTTTCTGAATATTTGTAGACAAGGAATGATTGGAGAGTTTATTCATGCTGAAGCTGCATATATTCATGATTTAAGGTCGCAGATGATGGAAAAAAATAAAAACCTTCAGCTTCCAGATGATCATCCTGGAACAGGATCTTGGAGAACAAAACAGTATTCCAAAAAAGGCAATCTATACCCTACTCATGGTCTTGGACCTGTGGCTCAGTATATGAGTTTAGCAAGAAAGGATGATAACTTTAGTAAAATTATTTCTTTATCATCACCATCAAGAGGAAGGAAATTATTTGCTAAAGAAAATTTCTCAAAAGAGGATGAATGGAATAAGATTAATTATCAAGGGGATATAAATACCTCAATTATTAAAACTCATTTAGGAAAAACAATCATGATTCAATGGGATGAAACAAGCCCAAGACCATACACAAGGCATAATCTAATTCAAGGCACAAAAGGCATACTTGCTGGATTTCCAACTAGAGTTTTTTTCGATAACAAGGAGAGTGCTCTTTCGGGCAAACACTCTGGTTGGATTCAAGGAGATAATTTGGATTCAATCTATGAAAAATATGATCACCCACTATATAAAAGATTAAATGACTTAACTTCAAATAGTGGTCATGGAGGAATGGATGGAATAATGATGTATAGAATAATAGAGTGTTTGAAAAAAGGAAGTCCTCTTGATCAAAACGTATATGAAGGTGCCTTTTGGAGTGCTGTTACACCTCTTAGTAGAATGTCTGTTATTAATGATGGATCCCCTCAAAGTTTTCCCGATTTCACTCGGGGAAATTGGAAAAACACAAAACCACTTGGGATAATTCTTTAAAACCTAATTTTAATAACTATATTTATTTATTCTTCAACAGTTTATTTAATTTTATTTTATGAAAATCAGACTTTTTAAATTATTAATTGTTCTAATTTACTCTTGTGAACAACCACCTATCATAGATCCAATTAATGATTTAGATTTAATTCCTTATCCTAACCAGATTATTTCATCAAATCAAGCCTTGAAAATTTCTTCAATAAATTCAATTATTGGAAATGAAAAGATTAATGATCTTTTGAAAATTATAAATGAAGAATGGGGGGGGTTACTTCAAAGTTTAGATACTAAAAAAGGAGATTCGCCAAAAAGTGACAGTATTTTTTTACAAATTGATAATGATATGGATGTTTCTTCCATTGAAGGCTACATATTAGAAATAACAAGTAACAGAATAATTATCAGGGGAAAGACTGGTGAGGGCGTATACAGAGGATGGCAAACTTTGACTCAAATTATTGAATTATCTCAAAATGGTGATAACCCAAATTACATTCCTACAGGAAAAATAATAGATGAACCTGAATATGGATATAGGGGTACAATGCTCGATGTAGCTCGTCATTTTTTTACTCCAGACGAAGTCAAAAGACATATAGATTTAATTTCATATTATAAAATTAATCATCTGCACATTCATCTTAGTGACGACCAAGGATGGAGAATTGAGATAAAATCTTGGCCAAAATTAACTGAGAAAGGTTCCTTAACTGAGGTTGGAGGTGAAAAGGGTGGATTCTTTAGCCAAGACGAGTATAAAGAAATTGTAAGTTATGCTGCTACTAAATTTATAACAATAGTTCCTGAAATAGATATACCAGGGCATACTAATTCTGCGTTAGCTTCTTATGAAAAACTAAATTGTGATGGAAAATTAAGAGATTTGTATACTGGGACAAATGTGGGTTTTAGTACGCTTTGTAATACTGAATATACATATCAGTTTATTGATGATGTCATAAGAGAGTTATCAAGCATTAGTCCTGGACCATATTTTCACATTGGAGGTGATGAGTCACATGTGACTAAAAAAAAGGACTATATAGAATTTATTAATAGGACTTCTGCAATAGTTAAAAAATATAATAAAAAGATTATTGGTTGGGATGATATAAATATTGCAGACATTCCAACTAATACAATATTACAGTTCTGGAATTATTCCCAAAGACCTGATAATCAGGATTGGGATGGGCAAATAGGGTTTAAAAATATTTTAAATGGTTTAAAAAAAGATCCTAAGGTTTTGCTTTCTCCCGCTGGTTTAATGTATCTAGATATGAAGTATGATAGTCTAACAAATCTAGGATTAAATTGGGCCGGTTATATAAATGTTAAAAAAGGATATGACTGGTCAGTTGAGGAACTATTTTCGGAAATACCAAGCGATAAAATTATAGGAATAGAAGCTCCACTTTGGACCGAGACAGCTGCCAATTCATCTGACTTGGAGTTTTTAACTCTGCCTCGACTTCCAGGATATGCAGAAATCGGATGGACTAAAAGCAGTTTTCGAGACTGGTCAGATTATAAAGATCGTTTAGCAAGTCATTCATTAATTTGGGATATTAAGGACATAAATTATTATTCCTCACCTTTAATTCAGTGGCTAGAAAAAATAAAAAAATAATTAACTAAAAAAATATTTTATGAAACTTGAAGTTATTGATTGGACAATACTCATAATTTTTTTCATTATTCTTTTATCAATTGGGTTTTTTGCTTCCAAAAGAGCAGGTAAAAGCGTTAATGATTTTTTTCTTTCCGGAAGAAATATGCCATGGTGGTTACTTGGAATCTCAATGGTTGCTACTACTTTTTCAGCTGATACACCAAATCTTGTAACAGACATTGTTAGAAATAACGGTGTTTCTGGTAATTGGGTTTGGTGGGCATTTTTACTTACAGGTATGTTAACGGTTTTCGTTTATGCAAAATTGTGGAGAAGGTCAGAAGTTCTAACTGATTTAGAGTTTTATGAATTAAGGTACGGGGGAAAAGGTGCAGCTTTCCTCAGGGGTTTCAGAGCATTATATTTAGGTGTCTTTTTCAATATTATGATAATGGCCTCAGTTTGTTTAGCAGGAATCAAAATAGGAAGCGTAATGTTAGGTTTTTCTCCCTCTCAAACTTTACTAATTGCTGCTACAGTTACAGTCTTGTATAGTTCTTTGGG
>MDTA01023762.1_pt1 | contig 18734 bp, 17 predicted proteins | sample 811151 | NCBI WGS metagenome assembly MDTA01 (sample SAMN05326648, study PRJNA326480) | marine metagenome | isolation source: seawater | place: Indian Ocean: South | collected 2010
AAGCCTAAAAGAGACATTTAATAATAAAATATTAAAAAAAAAATTTGTTTTTGAGTACTGTACTACCTCAAAAAAGAATGTGTTAAGAGGTTTTCATTTTCAAACAAAATTTAAGCAATCAAAATATGTGAACGTTGTAAAAGGAAGAATTCTTGATGTTGTAATTGACTTGAGGAAAAAATCTAAAACTTTTGGAAAATCTTTCAAAATTATTTTATCTAAAGAAAATTCTTTAGGTTTATATATTCCTGCTGGTTTTGCACATGCTTATTATAGCTATGATAAAGAAAATATAATTTATTATAAATTAGATAATTATTACGCACCTAAATTTGAAAGTGGTATTATATATAACGATCCAACTTTAAAAATAAAGTGGCCAAAAAAGAAGATGAAAGTATCTCAAAAAGATAAAAATCTTTTGACAATAAAAGAATTTAAAAAAAAATTTAAAGCCCTTTAATTTTTCCTAAAATCTTTCAGATCTTTAAATACTATCGGAATAATTTTAAATTTAGTGTATTTTCTAAACCAAAATGACATAAATCTTTCGGCTAAAAATCCATAAATTCTTCTCAAGCCATATCCTTTCAATTCAAAACCAAACTCTTTTTCACATCTTTTAAGCCAAGGAAAAATACTTTTGTAGTAATTTTCCAAGATTTTTTTTGACTTACATATGAACATATTATGAGGACTAAAAGAAACCTCTGAATTTACATAGTCTGTGAAATCTTTTTTATCATCTTGTTCTAATAAATTTATTGCTTTTTCTAAATTTCCTTTACCGTGCATTAAATCAAAATGAAACTTAATAGTTCTTTTATTTTTATCAAAAAATAAAGACGGTTCTTTTATCATTGAAATAAGATCCTTTTTAATAAATTTGGTAAATTTAAATTGATTTATGTATAAAGGATTTCCAATTATACTTTCATACTTATCATCATCTTCCAAAATTTCTTTCAATAAAAGTTGCTTAAAATCCATAAATGAGATGTTATTAATTTCTTGATCAGTTTTTGCCCAAAATTTTCTATATTGGCAAAAACCAATCCATTCCTCCCCTAATTTGTCTAAGTAATTTTTCCACATCCAATAATGAAAAGTATACTCACCATAATAATCGTTCTTTTCAAAAATATTGTCTTTGGAATTATCTCTTAAAAAACCATTTGCTGTAATATTTTTACCTAATCCTACTGGTAAATAACCTAAAGACTCTATTAACTCCAGGTCTTCATCCCTAGTAGTTAGACAATACATTTTTAATTTTTTCATAAAATCAGTACTTGTGTATTGTTGGATAACCAGTGAATGTAAATGGAATATTCAAAGGATAAATTATATGGTTTAATTGGTTTGATAAATAAATTTTACCCAATCTCGCATAAGATAAACTTATCCTATTGGAAAATTTTGAAAACCAAAAGGAAGTAAATCTCTCAGCTAGAAAAGCTGGTAATCTCAGATTATAATCAGTACATAAATTTTTTTTTAAACATAAATTTAAACTTTTATCTAACCATGGAAATATTTCGTCACAATATTCTCTAAAATATTTTACCTTAGTTATAAACATGTTTAACGGATATAGGTTATTTTCTCTTAAATGTCTTAAAAAAAGATCTTTATTATCATTTTTTAAAAAATCAGCACATTTTATTATTATATCAGTTTTGTGAATATTTATAAAATCATCTAAAAGGTTTTTATTTTGAAAAATTATTGGTTGTATCTGAGCGCAATCGATATTTGTAAAATTATGATCATCTGGTTTAAATAATTTTGAATTTAAACTTGAAAAAGTCATTTTAATTTTTTTTGAATAAAAGTTGTTTAACCACAATTTACGATAATGACAATTACCTATAATATCGTCATCTTGCATTTCTGGTGTAATATTTTTCCACATCCAAAATAAACCAGTGAGTTCACCGTAATATTTATTTAAGTAAGAAATATTTGTTCCTTTTTTTTCATCTAACCAATGATCTGGAAATTTATTAATTCCTAACCCGATTGGCTGAATATAATTTGGAAGTTTGTCAATTACCTTTAAGTATTTTATAGATGTGCAAAATATTTTTACTTTCATTTATTGGTAGCGAGGGGCGGATTCGAACCGCCGACCCCAGGCTTATGAGTCCTGTGCTCTAACCAACTGAGCTACCTCGCCATGAAAACGTTTTATTCGAATACAAATATCCACAATGAAATTAAATAATCAAGTTTAATGATAAAATAATTTCTCAACACCAAAGCAATATTTTGAGAATCTTATTCTGTGAGAAGGAAAATCTTCTGTAAGCTCATCTAAATTCTTATTCATAGATGTTTTAAGTTCAGCTATAACCCTATCGTCTTTAACCACAAAATTGGTATCGTAGCTTCGATATGATATATTGGTATCTATAGAAATTCTTACGTCTTTTAACAATAAGTATTCTCTATTGTAACTAACGAACATTTTAGGATAACAAGTGCCGTATTGATTATCAAATATACCATATTTAATTTTGTTTTTAAACTCTACATTGTCAATGACTTGTCTTGTTTTAAACCTGCCTTCTATAGATGAATTTTTTACCTCTAAATAAATTTTTTTATCATTGCTACTAGGATAGTACCTAATTCTTATCTTTTTTCTTGGAACTAATCCTTCAATTGAGTCTTTGTGAGATTGAAATTCATAATTATCAAAATATAGACTTTCGATTACTCTAGGTTCATGTATCCCTTTTGCTTTTTTTTTGCTTAAAAATTTTTTAAAATCTAAAAGATTTTCTTTATTAACGTTTAATTTTTGTTCTACTCTGAAGCTCATTATTATGTTTTATTTTTTTGCTCAATAATTATTTCCGACAAATTATCTTTTTCAAGTTGATTTAAAAAATTCTGGCAATTAATTTTTTTTGCTTGGATAAAACCACCATCAAATTCTTGTTTTTTGTTATATGCAGCTAGACAAACGTCTGTTTTATTCAAAATAGCCTCATCAAGATTTAATATTGAACTATCTTTTGTAGCTATACCATATTTCGCTAATTCTGCATTAATCTTTTTTATTTCTACATTTGACGTTTCGCCAATGGAGATAGCTTTGTCACCACAGTTTAAAAGTTTAAGATAAGAAAGTTTATATCTTCCATAAGAAAAATCTGCACAATCATTTTTAGCATTTTCAATTTCTATTTGATTGATGTTTAAATCTGAAAAATCAACATCTAATGCATCACTGTAAGAATTTTTAATAGATACTTTTTCGATATTTCCATAAGAATTTATAAAGTTTAGAGAGTCTTCACAATTCGAATTTGATGAAAAAAAGTTTACGTTATTAAGCTTTAAATTTATTAGTGATAAACAGCCAGTCAAGCCTCTAGAGTCAATCGGATAATTCTTCGGGGTTATATTCTTTTCTGGTATTCCTATTCCATTAAATATTATTGTTACGTCCTTTAAACTACCATTTAAAATAAATGCTCGAGACCCAATTTTTTCTTGATTTATTTTTAGAATTTTTTTTTCGTGATCTAACTCAATTTCAATACCTTCCTCATAGAATATTTCAGAATTTAAAAATTGTTTTGCAGTATAATTGTCTTTACCCTTTAAATCTTTTAAGTCTAAATTCTCACCAATATATTGATAACTTGCATTTTCAATTTCAAGTTCTCCCTCGAGCAATTGTACAAAATTCTCTTGCGAAATATTATAAATCTCACAATTTTCTAAATATATCTCACATTTAAAAAAAACATCGTTATTAAATTTAATTAAATAAGTTTTTGGATTAATTTCTTTAAGGTTTTCATTGAATTGCTTTAATATATTTTCTTTATATTTATATTGATTGTGTAAAATTACTTCCTCTTGTTTATTCTTTAAATAGTTGTTGTTAATCACATCTAAATTGCTTTTTATTTTTAGCACTTTTTCTTTAACCAAATCTTTTGATAAATCTAAACCAAGATAAGCTATTTGGTTCTGAAGCACTTCAATATCAATGTTTGAAAGTTTTTCGTCTAATATCTGAGAGGCTTCTTCGTAAAACTTAGAAATGGGGAGTCGAATAATAGAAGTTGTTGTAGTAGAAAATCCTCTTCCAATATCAGGATTAGCATCATAGACTATCGGCTCAAAATAATTTTCAATAGAATTCCAATAAAATTTTCTATTACTTGCACTTAATGCGTGATGGCTATTAGTTGATTGCATGAATAAATTATAAGTTTCTAATTTAATTATTTTTTCATTATCGAATAATGAAAGTAGAGTATTGTCTAAATCATAATCAAAAAAATAATAATTATTTTTTTCGTCTTGAAACCTGTTTGACCAGTAAAGGTATATCGAATTTAGTTTATTTAAAGCATTGAGTGAAATTTGCTTGTGTACCTTGCCTTTGTTTACTAAATTTGCATTAGTTAATTTTGAAAGCATTGCTTTACTACTTTTGGTTCTAAGAATTGGAGTTCCAACTGACCAATTACTTAAATTATTATCAGGTATATTTTTAACAAGTTCGAAAAAAAATTTTTGATCGCCTTCTAAAATCGGTCCTTCCCTTCTTTTATTATACTCCAAAAGCTCTTTCGCGGCTTTTTCTTGAAACAACATTACTGACTCTGTTTCATTAACTCTGGTGTTCACTTTTATTGACCTTGGAGATAAATATCCAAAATTTCTTAGAATTTGTGTTTGAACAATTACATCTTCTAGAACTCCACGAACGTCTGGTTTAAAAAGTTTAAATCTTGTGATCCCCCTGATATTTCCATAATTCAAAGTAATATCTAAACTTTGAATAATTGAATTATCTTTAAGAGCAATATGATCTTTTGCATCTCCGCTATGCCTTACTTTTCCTGTTAAAATACAAAAAAAATTATCTTCATAAGTAACTTTTATTGTTGCATCAAATTTTTTTTTTAGTTTGTTAGGTATGAATCTTGTGCTAGTAGTAATTATTCTCATATTATTAACTGTCCAACTTTTATAGTTGTGAGTGTCAATTTCTATCTTTTTAATTTTTTTATTGTTAAAATTTAAATAATAATCTTTTGAAATTTGATTGTTGCAACCCAATTTTAATTTAGTTTCGTTCGTATTCGCAGATAACGTTAAATAAAAATTGAAATATGTAAAAAAGAGAAAAAAAAGAAATAAACCCTTCTTCATAATTGAGTTAATTTATAACAACATTAACTTTCTCAATATCTTTTTCACTTGATAAGCTATTTCTAAAAGTTTCTAAGGAATTTTTGTTTGTAAAATTTAATCTGTATATATACTGTTGAGTTTTCTCATCACTTAAATAATTTACTAAGTTTTCACTTTTCTCAACTGACTCTAATCTTCTTTTTGAGACAATTTCTAATGTATTACTTACGTTACCCTCATTAAAAGAAACGTTGTAAAAAGATTTTCCAAATTTTTTGGATAAAATTTGAACCCCCTTTACAACCAGAATAATTAAAATTGTACACAAAACTAATTGAATTGCCCATTTAGTTCTAACACTTGCTGCAATACCTATAGTTATTAAAGCAAAATATATTACTAGCTCTAATGCACTTTTTACTGGGTGTCTAAATCTTACAATCGATAAGGCTCCAATCATTCCTAATGATAGTGCAATATTTCCAGAAATAGTTTTTGTTATTACATAAGTAATAATTGGCAAAAGCATAAAAGTAACCGTTTGGGCATGTGACTTTGCCCAAGCTTGACCAGTTGTAGTAAGGGAAAATCTAATTAATATTCCACTTGTGATTAATAATACTATTGGCTCTAATTCATCCATTGATATAACTTATATACTTTTTAATGTAATAAGCAATCCAATTTAATTAGCATAGTTATTTTTATAAATTAGTTTAGAGTAAAGATTTATAATGAGGAAAAAATTAAACAAAGTTAGTTTTACAATAATTATTTTAATAGTCTTTTTTTTAGGAATTTCAGTTGAGAGATTTGACGTAGATAAAAAGGTTTCTAATAACCTAAGTAGTTTTACTGATCAAATTTATCAATATTTTTATAGCTTATCCAACAATAATGAAAGACTTTATTTATTTGTTGAGCCAAGACATTACAGAAAAATTCTTAAAGTGAGAGACTCTAGTATTGAAAAAACAATGCTTACAAAAGATTTAGAGGATTGGGTGCCAGGTAGATTAAGTCTAAATGATGACTCAAAAAATATCAAAATTAAATTATGGTTTGAAAATTTCATTAGAAATTCACCTGAGGGAAAAAATAAAGATGAATTTATAAATATTGTGAGAGATTGGATACCAAATGATAAATTATCTGACAAGAATAATCCAAATATTGAGATTAGATTAAAAGGTGCCTGGCCAGAACACTGGTCGGATGAAAAACAATGGTCTTTCAAAGTAAAATTTAATGATGAAAATGATCAATTTTTAAATTTAAATAGACTTGCTTTACAACCACCATGGACATTAGATTATATTTATGAGTGGTTACTTTACAAAGCTTTGGAAAAAGAGGATTTAATTAACCTACCAGTAAGTTTTTTAGAAGTAATTTTAAATAATAAAAGTTTGGGTGTGTATATTATTCAAGGACAAGTTTCAGATAAATTGTTGATTAGAAATAATAAAGCAATATCTCCGGTTATTGGTTTTACTAAAGATACTTGGATTAAAGAACAAATAAATGTGAAAAAATTTAGTAAAATAGGTGCCACTGACTCTTTGAATGGTTTGGAGGATACCTTTTGGAGAAGTAGAATTGAGCCTGTACAGTTCAATAAATATAAAGGTAATTTAACTCAAGAAGCTTATTTAGAAAAAGCAATATTTCTTCTAGAGTCTTTTAGAAACGGCGAAATGAGTGCTAGTGAAGTTTTTGATGTAAACAAATTAGCAAAGGTAATGGCATTAAGAGCATTGATAGGTTCAACAGAATTTGATTATTTAGATACAAAATTTTACTATAATCCGAAAACAAATTTACTTGAACCAATTACAAAAGAAGCTCATGTAAATTTAAATTTAAACTGGAGAGATTATTATTTCTCTTGGTGGATTGACAGTTCCAAAATAAGACCTCACTACACAAATAATACTAATTTTTTTATTGATTTATTATATAAAGATAAAAAATTTTACGCTACTTATTTAAAACAATTAAATTTTTATGCATCAAATAATTTTTATGAAAAACTTATTCAAGAGAATAAAGTTGAATTTAATAAAAATTTAAAAATTTTAAAAATGAATTATCCTACAAAAAAAATATTTTCTGAAGAACATTTAAAAGTAACTAAGACTAGAGTACAAGACCTTTTATCTCCAGTAGAGGGATTAAATGTTTATTTTGAAAATTATACAAATGGAATTTTAAATATCATTGTACAAAATATTCAAAGGCTTCCGATAGAAATACTTGGTGTAGAATTTGATAATGGAAAAAAAATTTTAAAGGAAGACACCGATGTTGTTGATGGCAAAAGACCTTTGAATCCATCTTATAGTCAATCGGTAAAATTTAGATGTAATGATATTTTGTGCAGTAAAGCGAATATCGAAAGTCAAAAAATTATTTATAAAATATTAGGTCAAACCAAAGAAAAAACGGCTCTAATCAAGCCTTTTTATTTTTTAAATAATCAATAGATTTTTGAAATTTAAAAAGTATATTAAATTTATAATGTCTAAAATTTTTCTCTTGTTTTTACTTTTATTAATCACAGCGTGTCAGGAAAAAAAAACTCAAGTAAATTGCAAAGGAAAAAATTATGAAAAATGGACAAATTGTTTTTCTAATTACACCTGGAAAAATGGAACTAAATATACAGGAGAATGGAAAGATGGTTTAGCCTCAGGTTGGGGAAGAATGGAATGGTATTGGGGAGATATTTATGTTGGTGAGTTTTTAAATGGTAAGCCTCATGGCCAAGGAAAAATGGATTGGTCAAATTTGGAGAAAAAAGTTGGAATAAAGGAAGATGGGTACGGTACTTTTGACTGGCCAAGTGGTTCTACTTATGTGGGAGAATGGAAAAAGGGGAAAGCTGAAGGATATGGAGTATATACTTGGTCAAATGGTGAAAAATTCGTAGGTGAACACATTGATGGTAAGGCGAATGGTTTTGGGGTTATAATTGATGCTGATGGTTATAAATATGTTGGTGAATTTAAAAATAGAATAAGAGATGGGCTTGGCCTCTACACTATACCAAGCGGAAGTAAATATATTGGTGAGTGGAAAGAAGGTAAAGAAAATGGACGCGGCTTAAAGTTATATTTTGACGGAAGGGTAGAATCTGGAGTTTTTCAAGATGGTGTAATCACTAAAGAGTAACTTTTATATTAGTTGTTTTCATTTTCGTAGTTGAATTTTAAATTATTTGTAATTTTTTTACCTAATGATAATTATGGACAAATTTAATGTTTTTAAAAAAAATATATTATAAAATTTTTAAATCTAACAAGGATTATAGTGATTTAAAAACTAAAATAAATAATTCGGAGCAAATTAATCTTTTTAATAAAAAGTATAAAAAAATAATTGAAGAAATCTCAGAAAAAATTCAAAATAAAAAAGAGATAAATTTTTTGCATTCAGGTCATTGTGGGGATTTAATCTATGCGCTTGCAATAATTCAAAAGATTTCAAAAACACATAAATGTAATTTTTTTATAGGTGTAAATAAAAAAATTTTTCCTAAATATGAACATCATCCTTCGGGTGAAGTTTATATAAATGAGCGTATGCTTAGTCTAATTTTACCTTTACTTAAAAGTCAAAAATACCTTAATTTTGTCAAAAAACATGAATCAGAAAAAATTGATGTAAATTTAGACTTATTCAGAGAATTACCAATTAGTTTAATTTATAATTCACCTAGATGGTATTTTCATATTACCGGAGAACAAGTTGACTTGTCAGAACCGTATCTTAGCGTGGATGATCAACATGAAATGAAAGGTAAAATTTTAATACATAGAACTTTTAGATACAGAAATAAATTTATAAATTATGAATTTTTAAAAAATTATAATGATATATATTTTTTAGGATTAAAATATGAATATGATGATTTAAAGAAACAAATTCCTAATTTAAAGATTTATGATACAACAAACTTTCTTGAGATGGCAAAAGCTATAAAATCATCAAAGTTTTTTATTGGAAATCTATCAGTAGCTTATCCAATAGCTGAAGCTTTAAAAGTGCCGAGATTGTTAGAAGGATGTCCAGAATTTCCTGTAGTCCAGCCTGTTGGAGGAGATGGATACGATTTTTACTACCAACCACATTTTGAAAAGTGGTTTCACTACTTACTTAATAAATACTCATGAAATCAAAAGATAAAAAATTTTTGGAAAAAATTGTTAAGGGGCAAAGAAAAAAATCTTTAAATAAAAGAAATTACCCTCTCACATCGGAAAATCCTTTTGATGTTGATGATTTATTAAAAGGTATTGAAGTACTTTTAAGTGGTAGAATAACAATGTCTGAAATTACAGAAAAATTTGAGCGTGAGTTTGCTAAATTCATAGGAGCAAAATATGCTTTAATGGTAAATTCTGGGTCCTCTGCAAATTTACTAGCTTTCTTTTCAACTATAAACCCTATGCAAAAAAATAGAGTGAAATCTGGGAGTGAGTGTATAATTCCTGGGTTGTGTTGGTCTACTTCTTTATGGCCAATTGTTCAGTCTAATCTAATTCCAAAATTTGTAGATATTAATTTAAATACTTTTAATTTAGATATGAATAAAGTTTCAGAAAATATATCGGATAAGACTAAGATTATTTGTGCCGTTCACATATTAGGTAACTCAACAAATATGAGTGAATTAAATGAAATTGTAAAAGATAAAAATTTAATCTTGATTGAAGATAGTTGTGAATCTTTAGGGTCAAAATTTAATAATAAATATTTAGGAACGTTTGGTAAGTACGGGACTTATTCTTTTTATATTTCACATCAAATAACTTCTGGTGAAGGAGGAATGTTAGTTTGTAGTGATTTTGAAGACTATAAAATTGCTCATCAATTGCGAGCTCATGGCTGGGACAGAAAATTTGAAAAAGATAAAGATAATAAATTCAATTTTATTAATTCAGGCTTTAATTTAAGACCGACAGATATCAGTGCTGCTATAGGTTATAATCAGTTTAAAAAACTTAATAAATTCAAAAAAATAAGAGAACAAAACAGAGAAAAAATAATTAATAATCTTAAAAAATCAAAAAAATGGAAAAATCAATTTACTTTTTTAGAGCCTATTAAAAGTTTAAAACCTAGCTGGTTTGGATTACCTATTGTTTTAAAAAGAGAATTTGCAAAGAAAAAAGAGGCATATCTAAAAAAACTAAATAAAAAACATATTGAGACACGACCAATAATAAGTGGAAATTTTTTAAATCAACCTAGTATTGCTTTATATAATTTAAATAAAGAAAATAAGATTCTTAAGAACTGCCAAGAGCTTGAAGATAGAGGTTTTTTTATAGGGTTGCACACAGAACCTATTTCTAATGAAAGATTGGAATATCTTACAAAAAGTTTACTAGATATATAATGGCTATTTGTGGAATTACAGGTTCTAAAGGTCTTATAGGAACTGAGTTATTAAAAGAGAAAATTCAAAAAAAAATAGTAAAATTTAATGGAGATTTAAAGAATAAAGATGATGTTTACAAATGGATACGGTCTAATAAACTAGACTCTTTAATTCATTTAGCAAGTATTGTTCCAATCAAAAAAGTTAATTCTAATTATTCTGAGGCTAAAAATGTTAATTATTATGGAACGAAACATCTTGTTGATGGTATTATAAAATTTAATCCAAAATTAAAATTATTTTTATTCACGTCAACTGCACATGTTTATAAAATAAAAAAAAAGAATATTACTATAAAAGAGAATTCTAACACGCTACCATCAAGTAAATACGGAAAAACTAAACTTTTAGCTGAAAATTATATTAAGAAAAAATTTGGCTCTAAAAAGATTCCATATTGTATTGTCAGGATATTTAATATCGCAGACAAAAAACAACCGAAATCGTTTTTTTATAAATCATCTTTTTTAAAAATTAAGAACAGTCCCAATAAAAATATAACATTTAATAATATTAATCACTATAGGGATTTTATAAATCTTAGAGAACTAGTTAAAATTATAAAAAAACTACATAAGAAAAGAATAACTGGTACATTTAATGTTGGAACAGGAAAAAAAACATATCTCGTTGATTTGATAAAATTAATGTGTAAAAAATATAATAAAAATTTAAAAATAGTTAAAAATAACAATAAAACTTATTTAATTGCTAATATTGATAAGTTAAAAAAAAAAATTGTCTTTATCAAAATTCCAATTTGATGTATTAAAAAATCTATAAGCCTATGAAAAAAACTGCTTTAATAACTGGTATAACAGGACAAGATGGATCTCTTTTAGCTGATTTTCTTTTAAAAAAAAATTATAAAGTAGTTGGGGTAAAAAGGCGATCTTCAAGCTTTAACACTAAAAGGATTGATCATCTTTACAAAGATAACGTAGTAAAACCAAAAAATAATTTTCAATTAGTTTACGGTGACTTAACAGATAGTAGTAATATTTTGAGACTTTTAGAGGCAACTAAACCAGATGAAATATATAATTTGGGAGCTCAATCACACGTTCACACAAGTTTTGAAATTCCGGAATTTACGGCAAACGTTGATGCCTTTGGAGCTTTAAGAATTTTAGAGGCAATAAGAGTTTTAAAATTACAAAAAAAAACAAAATATTATCAAGCTTCAACATCAGAAATTTTTGGTAACACTGAAATTCCACAAAGTGAAAAAACACCTTTTAGACCGAGAAGTCCTTATGCTGTATCAAAATTATATGCTTATTGGATAACAGTTAATTATAGAGAAGCATATAAGATATTTGCTGTTAATGGTATTTTGTTTAATCACGAAGGTCCACGTAGAGGAGAAACTTTTGTCTCTAGAAAAATTACTAGAGCAGTTGTTGAAATTTTTAAAAATAAAAGAAAATTTTTCACTCTAGGTAATTTAAATGCCAAAAGAGATTGGGGATCAGCAAAAGATTATGTGGAAAGTATGTGGTTAATGTTAAAAGCAAAAAAACCGTCGGATTATGTAATCGCAACTGGAAAAAGTTACTCAGTAAAAAAATTTGTTGAGGAAGCTTTTCGCCATGTAAATATAAATATTGGGTGGAAAGGGAGAGGCTTAAACGAAGTAGGTTATAATAAAAAAACAGGTCAAATTTATATAAAAGTAGATCCTATTTATTTTAGACCCACTGAAGTAAATGAACTTAGAGGTGATCCATCAAAAGCTAAAAGAGAGTTAAAGTGGAAACCAAAAACAAGTTTTCAAAAGCTCGTAAGGGAAATGATGGAGTCAGACTTACAAGAAATTAAATAATTTTTTTTCCAAATTATTTAAAGGTATTTCTATTAACCCTTGTTGATTATTATTAGAATGTACTGAAGGATTTATAGAAATATCTTTATAATTTAGTTTTAATTGTTTAGCCAGATTTGAGTACATAAAACCTGCAGTAGCTGGTTTAAGCTCTAATATGAAAGTATTTGGTTTGCAAAATGTTAGGTTTGCAAAGCCAGCACCGTGAAGTCCTACAATTTCTGTTGCATTATTAAATAAACTTACTTGATCTTTAAAACTTAAATCACTTAATTTAATTATTGAAAAACCTTTTTTTATTAATCTTTTTTTTACTTCTTCCTCATTTATAATCCTTCTCAAATGACTATGATTAGATTTTGCGTCACTTCTATCAATAAAAAATTTTTTAGGAAATTTATCAGATGTATTCATTAAAAATTTCTCTTTTAAGTAATCAATTATCCAGTATGGTATATTTTGTATCTCATTTGTTGGATTATTGTTTATAACATAAGGGTGATCAACCGAATAAGAGTTCGTAATTTCAACGTGTCTGTAAAATCTGCTGGATAATCTTTTATCAACTGGGATTTTTAGGAGATCTAAAGTTTCTATTTGAAATTTTTCTTTTAAATCTGGAAATAAGTAGAAGTCAATTTCTTTAATATCAATTTTATTTTCTAAAATCTTAATTCTGGGCAGTACATCGAATAGCCAATGCCAATAATTCGAATTACCTGCTCCACCAGTCAACAAAGAGAAAACTGCTCCATTTAATTTTTTTTTAAATCTTGGAGTTCCCTTTGTAAAAACAATGTTCTGAGAGATATGGGAATTTTTTACATTTCTCAATTGAAAAGAGGGACCTTCGATTATCTTATTTTCTTTAATGAATGCTGTGTCATTAATTGTATCCGTATACAATCTACAGTTCTTTATCTTAAAAATTCTATAACTATAATTAACTCCTAAAGAAGACGTTACAATTTTAATCGATTGATCATCTTTAGGATAAATTACTCCTCTTATTTTTCCGAAGAAAAAAGAAAAAATATTGTAGCCAATACTTTTGATTAAAGTTTGAATTTTCTTTTTTATAGAATAAGTCAAAATAATAATATACTTATTATCTAAAATTTATATTTTTATAAATCAAAATAATGAAAAAAAAAGCTCTCATAACTGGTATTACAGGTCAAGATGGATCATATTTAGCAGAATTTTTAATCAATAAGGGATATTCTGTCCATGGAATATTAAAGAAATCAATTAATAAAAACGGGCTAGCCCGTTTTTGGAGATTGGAAAAGATTAAAAACAAAATAAAATTTCATTCGGGATCCCTTGAAAAATATTCAAATATCAAAAATATTGTTAAAAAATTAAAACCTGATGAAGTTTACCATTTAAGTGGTCAGAGAAGATCTAGCAATTTTTTAGAAGATGAATTTTCTACTTTAAATATAAATGTTATTGGTACTTTTTTTTTTTTATCAGCAATAAAAGAATTTTCTCCTAAAACGAAATTCTATTTTGCAGCATCATCAGAAATGTTCGGTAAAGCTAAAGTGAAACCGCAATCAGAGAATACTCCTTTTAATCCAAGATCTATTTATGCTATTTCAAAAACTGCTGGATTTGGAATTGTAAAAAATTACAGAGAATTTCAAAATATATTTTGTTGCAGCGGGATTTTATATAATCATGAGTCTCCTAGAAGAGGGTCAGAATTTGTAACAAAAAAAATTACTCAAGCTGTAGCAAAGATAAAATTTGGTTTAAAAAAAAATCTGAAACTTGGAAATATAGACACAAAAAAAGACTGGGGTCATGCTAAAGACTATGTAAAAACTATGTGGTTAATGCTGAACCAAAAGAAACCAAATGACTATGTAATTAGTACCGGTAAAAACTACAAGGTTAGAGACTTTGCAGAGCTGGCATTTAAATTAGTAAATCTAGATTACAAAAAATATATTAAAATTGATAGAAAACTCTATAGAGACTCTGAATTAGATAATCTCATAGGAAATAGTTTTAGAGCAAAAAGGCATCTAAAGTGGAAGCCAACTTTTAGTTTTAAAGACCTTGTAGAAGAAATGGTTAAATATGAATTAAAACTTATAAAAAAAGAAAAATACTAACTATTATATTTTAAAAAAAAACTAAATAATTTGTAATTTTGGTAAAGGAAAAATAAACTTTGTACCAGCTTTTCTTATTTTTTTTTCACGTAATAATATTTCTTTTTTAAAATGCCAAGGTAAAACTAAATAAAAGTCTGGTTTTTTTAATCTTGATAGGGCCTCTGAAATAATCTTAATTTTTGTGCCAGGAGTATATAAATCATATTTATTTTTATTTCTCTCAGCAATGAAACTAATCATCTTGTTATTAATACCGTAATATTGGAGCAAAACATTCCCTTTAGTCGAAGCCCCATAACCATGAATAGTTTTACCCTTTTTTTTAATTTTTTTAATTAATTTTACCAAGTCTCTCCTCGAAGAATTAATATGAGCTATTAATTTTTTAAATGTTTTTTCCTTATTTAATTTAAGTTTTTTTTCTGATTTTAAAATTAGATTAATAACCTTTTGATTATCTTTATATTTAGAGTCAGTATGACAAATAAAGTATTGCTTACTTGACCCATTGATGTCGTTCTTTTTAATATTAAATACACGTAATCCATGCTCCAGACACAAATTTATTATTACTTTGCTACTGTAGTACTCCAAATGTTCATGACAAATAGTATCAAACATTTTATTTTTCACTATAGATTCTAAATCTGCAAACTCTAATAAGAAAACACCATCGCGAGATAATAATTTTTTAATATCTTTAATAAATTTATTTGGATCTATCGAGTCGTAAAAAACAGATAATGCAGTGATGATTTTAAATTTTTCTTTTGTAACTTCTTCAACTTTTTTCGATGAAAAAAAATCTGAAATCTTAAAATTAATTTTTTTGTAATCATTTTTATATTTGTTTATTATCGGATCAATTCCAAATGTATTTACATTTTTTTTATAAAATTTTAATAAAGAACCATCATTACTAGCTATATCTAAAACAAAATCTTTACTTTTTAATTTTACTTTATTTGATAAAATTTTTACTACTTTTTTTACGTGATCTAGCATTGTTTTATTAATACCAGTTTTATAACCGTAATCAGGTCCATAGAGGTATTTGAGATCAAAATTGTGTCCCAGTTGTACTAGTTCACAATTTTTGCATAGCATAAGGTCTATGGGTTTTCTTTTTATAACTTGATTAGCTGCAGGAAACTTACCAGTGTAGCTCATGTTTACTAAAGAAAATAATTTTTTGAGAAAAGATTTTTTACAAATTCTGCATTTAGAAATTTTCATTCTACTGTTATATCAATGGTTGAAACAGTAAAGAAACAGAAATAGTTTATTAAAAACCTTTTATCTATTGGAATTTTGATAATTTATTAAGATTAAATTGTTAAAATAATGCCAAAAACAGTTGCGGCTGAGACCGCAGCCACTCCTAAAGCTAAATTTCTTTTTTTTTCGCTTTTTTTTTCTTCGTTAATTCTTGAGATTAAATCAGTTACTCTAACCTTGCTTTGAGGCCTTGAAATCTGTGCCTCAGAATGTTGTTGCATGTTAAAGTGTGTGCTCATTAGTCGAATTAAATCAAAAATTAAGATTTTTTCATATATAATTTTTGAGCAAAATGGGTTTGAGAGGGTAATTAGACCCAAAATGATGTAAGATTTAACCTAATTTTGTAATAATAAAGTTTTAGCGCATGAATGTTTAATTTTAAAAGCGTCTGAAACACCTTTATAAGTTATGTGTCCTTTGTAAACATTTAAACCAGCTAGATAGTTTTTATTATCGAGTAACGTTTTTTTATAACCCTGATCTGCAATTTTGATAAGTAATGGTAATGTTGCTTTATTTAAAGCCATTGTTGAGGTTCTAGGAACACCTCCTGGCATATTAGCTACACAATAATGAACGACTTCATCTACGACATATGTGGGATTTGCATGAGTTGTGGGCTTACTAGTTTCTATACAACCTCCTTGATCGATAGCAACATCTACTACAACTGAACCTCTTTTCATCGATTTAATCATTTCTTTAGTAATGAGTTTTGGTGCCTCAGCTCCTGGTATCAAAACACCTCCAATTAATAAATCGCAATCTAAAACCAATTTTTTTAAATCAGTATTTTCACTATCAGTAGGAATTATCTTATCTCCAAACTGATTATATAACTCCTTTAATCTTTCTTTTGACTTATCTACCACATAAACTTTTCCTCTCATGCCTGTTGCTATTATAGCTGCATTTTCACCTACCACTCCCCCACCTAAAATTATTACATTCGCAGAATTTACTCCTGGTGCTCCACCAATTAACAAACCACGCCCCTTCTGGTTTTTTTCTAAGGCATGTGCTCCGGCTTGTATGGACATTCTTCCTGCGACTGCACTCATCGGGGCTAAGAGCGGTAGCCTTCCATTGTCATCTGTTACAGTTTCATATGCTATACAAATAGACTTTGTGTTCATAAGTCCCAATGTTAAATCTTTTGCGGCAGCTAAGTGAAGATAAGTAAAGATTATTTGATTCTCTCTAATCATTTTAAGCTCGCTCATCTGAGGTTCTTTTACTTTGACAATTATTTCAGATTTTTTATAAATTTCATGAGCATCTTTAATTATTTTTGCACCTGATGATAAATAATCCTCATTGGTAAAACCTGCTTCAAATCCACCACTTTCTTGAATCAATACTTCGTGACCTTTTTGACTTAAAACTTTTACACTGTCTGGTGTTAATCCTATTCTGTGTTCTTGAAGCTTAATCTCTTTTGGAACTCCAATTATCATAAACTATGATTTAGAATAATTGGAAATACCTGTTCTTAGCTTTTCAATGATTTCGTCTATATGTTTTTTTTCACATATAAATTGAGGTGCTATTATTAGTGAGTCACCAGTATTTTTAAAATTTACTCCAGCATCATAGCAATGTTTAAAGGTTTGAAAACCTGCTTTTCCAGGCTTTTCTCTCATTTTCATTTCTATTCCGCCCATCATTCCATAGCCTCTTATACTTACAATTTCTTTTAAATCATTAAGAGAATGAAGGCCATCTTGAAAATAAGGAGACATCTCTTTAGCTCTTTTAAAAATATCCTCTTTATCAAAAATATCTTGAACCGCTAGACCGGCAGCAACTGCAACTGGAATACCAGAATATGTATATCCATGAAACAATTCTGGTGTGCCCTCTGGAGCTGAAGAACCGTCTAAAACGGTATCATAAATTTCTTCTTTGACAGCTACAACTCCCATTGGCACTACACCGTTTGTGGTTGCTTTAGCCATGGTGATTATATCTGGGGTAACTCCAAATTCCTGAGAGGCAAAAGCTGAGCCCGTTCTACCCCATCCAGTAATTACCTCATCGAAAATTAAAAGTATTTTATGTTTATCACATATTTCTTTTATACGTTTTAAATATCCTTTGGGTGGTACCAATGTTCCAGTAGAACCTGCAATTGGCTCTACTATACATGCAGCAATATTTTCGCCACCAAAGTTCATTGCAATTCTTTCTAAATCTTCTGCCATTTCAACGCCAGTTTCAGGTTGCCCTTTAACAAATTTATGTTCAGGTAAATGAGTGTGTCTCATATGTTGAACGCCAGGCATTAAAACACTTGCAAAAGTTTTAACATTATTAATCATCCCTCCAACAGTTGTTGCTCCAATATTCATTCCATGATAGCCACGTTCACGTCCTACGAATCTGAACCTTTTAGAGTCGCCCCTAGCCCTATGATAAGCTATAGAAATTTTAATTGCAGTCTCGACCGCAGTAGAACCACAAATTGTGTAAAATATTCTATTGATACCTTCTGGAGTTTTTTTTGCTATTCTTGTTGCCAATTCAAATGAACCTCCATAGCCTTGATTGAAAGGTTGGCAATAATCTAATTTTTCTAATTGTTTTGATACAGCCTCAGTAATTTCTTTCCTGCCATGTCCAAGAGGGTTGCAAAACAATCCTGAACTTGCATCAATCATTTTTTTTCCTTGGTGATTAGTTAAGTAAACACCTTTCGCATCAGTAATTAATCTTGGATTTTTTTTAAATGATTTATTGTCTGTAAACGGCATCCAATGCTCGTTTAGTGAATTGGGTATATTAGTTCTATTCGATGAGCTCATGTTTTAAATTAGTAGACCTTTGTTAAATTAAATCAAGAAATATTGTTTACAATTCAAAGTTGTACATTAAATTAGACCCAATT
>MDTA01154368.1_pt1 | contig 18716 bp, 13 predicted proteins | sample 811151 | NCBI WGS metagenome assembly MDTA01 (sample SAMN05326648, study PRJNA326480) | marine metagenome | isolation source: seawater | place: Indian Ocean: South | collected 2010
TGATTTAACTCAACATTTTTATGATGTTGAAAATGGTCATAATCTTGAGTATAGTATATTTGAAAATCATCAAGCTGTTTTAGCAACAATAAGTGATAGCAATTTACGACTTTCATTAGAACAAAATATTATAGGTTCAGGATTTATATCAGTTACAGCAAGTGACAATCTGTCCAGAGATGTAGCTAGTATTAACTTTGAAGTTAATGTTTTACCCGTTAATCAAGCACCAATTGTTAATGATATGATTTTAAATGTCGATGAAGATGAGGAGATAGTTTTTGAATTAGATGCATCAGATGAATCTTCAGAATTACAAGTAAGTCTATTAAATGAACCATCAAATGGTAGTATTTCAAGTATTAATGGACTTGAAGTAACATACATACCAAATGAAAATTATTATGGCTTAGAAGAAATACAATTTTTAATTTCAGATGGTGAGTTGTATTCTGAGTTATCAGTAGAAATTGAAATTTTATCCATTAATGATTCACCTTCATTTGTAACCTCAACATTGGCTGATGCAACTGAGCTTAGTGAATATATTCAGTATATAGAATTTAATGACATAGATGGTGAAAATGATGCAGTTATATTAACTGTTGCAATGGGTCCACAATGGCTTGAAACAGATGGTAATAATATTGTAGGAACGCCATCAGGAAATGATTCTGGAGATTATGAGATAATTTTAATTTTAGATGATGGTCAAGATATTACAACTGCTACATATGATCTAACCGTTATAAATCTAAATGAGCTACCAGTTGCAAGTGATTTAAATTTATCACTCCAGGAAGATTCATCCATCAGTTTTACTTTATTTGCATTTGATGGTGATGGTGACTTTTTAACCTACTCTTTAACAGATGCACAGAATGGAACAATTTCTGGTACATCGCCTAATATGGTCTATACCCCCAATAGTGATTATTATGGGATTGATTATTTTACTTATTCAGCTTTTGATGGTATTGGTCCTTCAAATAATGCTATTGTTAGTATAAATGTTCAGCCTATCAATGATCCACCAACTTCTAATGATGTTGTATTCGAGGTTGATGAAACTGAGTTTTTATTTGATTTAACAAGTTATATAACAGACGTAGAGAATGATGATTTATCAATCAATTCTATTCCACCATCTACAACTGATACCCTATCCACTGTATTTGGAGGTAGGGTGATTCCTCAAGGTGAAAATATATTTATTTATGAGCATCCTCAAGGTATTTCAGGAGCAGATTTCTTATTATATAAAGCAAATGATGGAATATCAGAATCTTCAGTTTCAATGATTACTTTTAATCTCTATGGTAGAAGTTGGTCAAGGAACAATCCACCTTCAGCCTTTAATGATGATGTAAACATACTTGAGGATAATTCAGTTGATATTTCATTAATTGGTTTTGATGTTTTTAATGAATTCCCCCAAGATGGATCTGAAACAGTTTTGATAATTCAACAGCCAATAAATGGTGAAATTAATTCTATTGTTTTTTCTCCTAGTAGTTCATCTCAGCTTGCAGAATGGATTGTAAATTATACACCAGCAGATAATTTTAGTGGTACAGATGAAATACGATTTACAGTTGAAAATCCAAATAATTTAAATGGTAATTCTGAAATAGCAGTTATAAGTATTAATGTAAGTGAAGTAAATGATTTACCAACTTTTGCAAATGTGGAATCAATTGAATTTAACGAAGATGAAAATGCTGTTGTTGAATTAGAATTTTTAGATGTTGATAATGATTTATTGATTACGTTTGAAGATAACGAATATATTAACATTCAATTAGCCTCAAGCAACTCAACATCAGCTCAGTTGTTAGTCTCATCAGAAGCAAACTATTACGGTGTGTCGTCAATATCTATTTTTATTCAAGAAAATCAAGAAAACGGAGTTCAAATTTCACAGAATGTATCTGTTCAAGTCAATTCTATAAATGATCCTCCTATTTTAGATGAAATACCCAATTTACAATTAAATGAGGATGAGTCAGTAACTATTCAGTTAGATGCCTCAGATTTAGATTTTGTATCATTTGATTTTAGTATATCTAATTCAAATCATATAAATTCTGATTTAATTGGTAATCAATTAACATTAACACCATCACCAGATTGGAATGGGAATGAAGAATTTACTGTGTATGTGGAAGATAATCTTGGTTTAATAGATAGTCAAACATTCACACTTACTGTGTTACCTGTAAATGATATTCCTAGTGCAACAAGTCAATCTACTGAGCTTATTGAAGATGGTGTCGTTTTAATATCACCCCAAGGTTCTGATTTAGAAACAGAAAATCTTACATATTTGGTTTTTGACCAACCAGAAAATGGAAGTATATCTTATCAAGGTTCTATTTTTGTATATACTCCTAATAGTGACTACAATGGGCAGGATACATTTACTTACGTTTCAGATGATGGAGACGATTTATCTGAACCAGCATTAGTTACATTAAATATTTTACCTGATAATGATATACCAATTTTAAATACTATTGAAGAAATTAGTTTAAATGAGGATTCAAATACTGACATAGTATTATCTGCCGAAGATATTGATGGTGATTTATTAACATTTTCTATTGTTAATGTCGCAGATGAGATTGGTGCAACTATTGTATCAAACATTTTATCTATTTCACCTATTTCTGATTACAATGGATCTGGAGAGATTATTGTTCAGGTAAGTGATGGTGAATTTGAGGTTATACAGTCTACAATTATTAATATTATTCCAACAAATGATTCTCCAATAATAAATGAAATTGATAATATTACTCTTAACGAAGGTACTGGTACCACAATTGAAATATCAGCCTTTGACATTGATGGTGACGAACTTATTTTTACAGCGCTAAGTGATGATACAGTAGAGCTCACAATTGATGATAATTTACTTTCAATTTTAACACCACCTGATGCTGGTGATTCAGAGATAATTGTTAATGTTACTGTTCAGGATGGCATTAGCTCTGATTTAGAAACATTTTCAGTTTTTACTCAAAATTTAAATGATCCACCAATAACACTATCTTTAAACTATGAAGTTAATGAAGACTCAGAATTATCGATTATTCCTGAAGGGATTGACCCAGATGGTGATGCTATTACATTTTTTGTAGGTTCATCAACCCAGAATGGTACATTAACTGTAGAAGATGGACATTTTCTTTATATTCCAAATCAAAATTTTATAGGATTAGATTCCTTTACTTACTTTGCTAACGATGGTGAGTATGATTCTGATATATCAACTATTAGCATTTTCATCAATAATGTTAATGATCCACCAATATTATCTGAAATTGACAATCAAAATATCCAGGAGGGTCAGACCATTGAGGTTGATTTAAATGCAAATGATATTGATGGAGATTTATTGAGTTTTTCTGTACTATCAGTTGATGGTTTTACATCTAATATAATCGGAAACATACTCACCATTTCACCTGATAATGAAAATTTTAACGGAGAAGTCAATTTTACTGTATTAGTTAATGATGGTGAGTTAGAGGATTCTGAGAGTTTTAAATTATTCTACCTTCCAGTAAATGATGTTCCTCAAATTTCATCAATATCTAACGCTGTTATTTTAGAAGATCAATCATTTATCACATTGATTGAAACTTTTGATTTTGATAATGATTCCATTGATTTATCAGCTGAGATTAGTGGTAATGCATCAGCTTTAATCAATGATAATTTATTAACTGTAACTCCAAATCCTGATTTTAATGGTATGATTAATATTTCAGTTTCAGCATCAGATTCTGAATTTACAGTATATAGTTCTTTTACTCTTGAGGTAACTCCAGTTAATGATGCACCTACTTTAGATGACATAGATATGTTAAATGCATATGAAGATACTGAATTCATTTTTGAAATTAATGTTAATGACATTGATGATATCAGTCATTCTTACTCCGTTTCTATGGATACAACATTTGTGAATTATATAATTAGTGATAACATTGTTTCTATTGTACCTATACAAAACTGGTTTGGTGAAGTTATCGTTAGTGTTTCAGCCTCTGATGAAGAGTTTACTGCGACAGAATCTTTCGTAGTAAACTATCAATCTTTAAATGATACTCCACAGATTATTTCATCACCGGTTCTTTCAGCTACCGAAGATGTACAATATGAATATCAGGTAGAAGTTTATGATCCTGATAATACTGAATTTTATTTTCAACTATACGGTCCTGGATTTGAAGAAAATGACAATTTAGAAATCTCAGATAGTGGATTAGTTACTTGGACTCCTGAAGAGGGTATTACATCATCTGGAATTTTTTACATACAAGTTTGGGATGTAAATATTTATACAGAGAATGAATTTACTACAAATAACTTGGGTTTTCAGGTCTTGAATATTGCAGTTGAGCCTGTAAACGATCCTCCTTCTATTGATTCAAGTCCAAATACATCAGCAGTTGAGGATGAATTATATACATATCAGCTCACTGCAACAGATATTGATAGCGAATATTTTACATATGGTTTAGTTCAATCCCCTGAAGGAATGAGTATAACTAGCGATGGATTGATCGAGTGGATTCCTACTGAGGGAATTTACTCGTCTGATATTGTTATTGCTAGTGTATTTGATAATCATCCAACAAATCCAATTACTTCATATCAACAATTTTTGATTGTCGTTACACCAGTGAATGATGCTCCAATAATTACTTCCATAGCTGATACAATTGCTACTGTTGGTGAATTATATACTTATAATGTAGAAGTTTATGATCCAGATGACGATCAATTTTTATACATTTTATTTAATGAACCAGAAGGTATGAATATTAGTGATTCAGGAGAAATTACTTGGGTCCCAAATATCCCTGGTGACTATACTAACATTACTATTGCTGTATCTGATGGTGGTGAAGATAATATTCAACCAGTAGAAGAGATATTTATTGTTGTCGTTGAAGCTGCATCTCCACTAATTACGATGGATTTTGAATTACTACATGAAGCTAATTTAATTAGTTTCATGGGAATACCAGAGGATAGTACTGTTTCAAGTATTTTTGAACCACTTATAGGTAATGCACAATCCTTAATTGGTCAAAGTATTGCAAGTAGCTACAATGAAACTTTAGGCTGGATAGGTGCTTTAACAACAGTTTCTCCAACTATGGGATATTGGTTAAAATTAAATCATCCTCCCGTTGAGTCATTTATTGTTGAAGCATATCCAACTAATCCTCATCAAGTGTATAATTTAAAGGAAGGTGCAAATATTATATCTTATGTAGGTATTGATGAGATGCCCGTGGGAGATGCTATTCCAGATCAATACGAAGAAAGATTTATGCAAGATGCAATTTGTGAATCTTGTGGTATTATTGGAGAAAGTGAAGCTACTATTTTACACCCTTCACTAGGCTGGCTAGGAAGCCTGAATACACTATATAATCTAAATGGATATTGGGTTATTGTGGATGAGGATTTAGATTTTAATTGGCATATACCAGAAGATCAGGAACTTATCCGTCAAACATCAATTAGTAGCTTTGTAAAAAAACCAGTGCCTTTCGAATTTCAATATGCACAATCAACACAACAAGCATTTTACTTTGTTGAAGAGATTAGTATTGATGATAATGAATTAAATACTGATGATTGGCTTATAGCATATAGTAATAATACTGTTGTAGGGGCCAAACAATGGAGTGGTCTTTTTACTGATATCCCAGTAATGGGAATGGATGGATATGATGATACATTTGGTTATATTGAAACTGGTATGACTCCAAAATTCAAGCTCTATAGAGAATCAACTGGTGAGTTAATTGATTTATATAGTAATCAAATTGAAAAATGGAAAAATAATGGTTTAAACTTTGTAACCCTCTCGACTAAAGAATTTATTCCTCAAAGTGTAAGATTAAACCCTGCTTATCCTAATCCATTTAATCCAAATACCCAGATTTCATTTGACTTATCAGTAAAATCACATGTAAAAATCTCAATATATGATATTAATGGTCGTTTAGTTGAAATTTTAAATAATAAAACCCTTGAAAAGGGTTCTCACTCTTTTATGTGGAATGCAAATTTATATTCTAGTGGAATCTACTTCTTAAACCTAACTACTCCTGAACACATGCAATCACAAAAATTAATTTTAATCAAATAAAATTATATAGATTTTTTAAATTTTCAGATTTTTATAAAATGTGTTAACTTCAGCTTGTAATGATTCTAGGGTACTATCATTATAAATAATATAATCTGCTTTTTTAATTTTTTCTTCTTCATCTAATTGCAATGATATTCGTTGCTGAATTTGCGAGCTTGGTAGATTTTTTCTTTTTATAGCTCTCTTCAATCTTTTTTCTTTAGATGCAGAAACTAATAATACGCTATCAAGTAAATTTTGTATGTTAGCTTCAAAGATTAGTGCAGCATCTACAATAAATAATTTAACTTTTTGTTCTCTAGCATTAACAATTGCTTGATCAATTAGAATCATAACTTCAGGCCACATAATACCATTTAATAAATCTTGATTCAGTTTACTTGAGAATGCAACTTCAGCTAGTTTTGATAATACTATATTACCTTTATCTGTAACAGAATTTCCAAATAAATTAATTAATTTATGTTGAAGGGAGATTGAGCTTTTCAACCTTTTTTTAGCTTCCTTGTCTGCATTAAAAACTAAGGCTCCCTTATCCTGCAATAATGATGATACTGTTGTTTTACCTGATCCGATACCACCTGTAACACCTAGTTTATACATACTATAACATACTTTCTATTATACAACTTTTGACTTTTTCAATTGGCTGCGAGCCATCAACAATAATTATATTTTTTTTATAATAGTTTATAAGTGGTTTGGTTTGATCATGATAAACTAACAATCGATTTCTTACAGTTTCCTCTTTATCATCATTTCTTATTATTAAAGGTTCATTTGTAATATCATCTTTACCTTCATTAACTGGAGGATTATATTTAATATGATATACTCTACCTGATTGAGGATGCATTCTTCGGCCACTCATTCTAGAAACAATTTCATCATCTTTAACATCAATTACTATAATAAAATCCAGACTTTGGTTAGTTTTTTGAAATAATTGGTCTAGTCCTTCAGCCTGTTTCATGGTACGAGGAAAACCGTCTAAAATAAAACCATTTTTACAGTCTTCTTCTTTAAACCTAACTTCCATCATTTCAAGTATTAATGAATCAGTAACAAGTTCTCCATTATCCATGAATTGTTTAGCTTTTTGGCCTAATTTAGTTGCTTTTTTAACATGAGCTCTTAACATATCTCCTGTAGATATTTGGGGGATATCAAACTTTGACATTAAAAATTTAGACTGTGTTCCTTTACCACTTCCTGGAGGACCTAATAATAATATTTTCATAAAAATCCTTTAAATTAATATTCCTGCAATTGTTGCTGTTAGCCAAGAAGCAATAGCCCCTCCAAACATTGCTCTGAGACCGATTCTAGCTAAATCAGATTTTCTTTCAGGAGCGAGAGCACTTATACCTCCAAGCTGTATTCCTATTGATGAGAAATTAGCAAATCCACATAATGCATACGTTGAAATAATCATACCTCTTTCTGATAAAATACTATCACTTATATATGAACCAAGAGTGCCAAATGCAACAAACTCATTAAGTGAAAGTTTAATACCTAATAAATTACCCACATAATGTGCATTTTCCCATGGCACACCCATCAAATATGCAAGTGGTTTAAGGAGTGTACCAAAAAATGTTTGAAGTGAACCAGGGAAATATCCAATAAATTCTCCAGATGCTGGAGACATTCCAGCAGTTTTGTAAGTAACATATACACCTGATAGGATTTTACCATCTATAATTGAATCTAGCCAATTTAATAATACATCAATCACAGATATTAGAGCGATAAATCCTATGAGCATTGCTCCAACATTAACAGCTAATTTTAGACCATCTGTAATACCATTAGAAGCAGCTTCAATTGCATTTGAACCAACAGAAATATCAGGAAGCTTTACATCTCCTGATGTCGCAGAATGTTCTTTTTCAGGAAAAATAATTTTTCCAATTACAAGAGCAGCTGGAGCAGACATAACACTTGCCGCAACTAAATGCCCTGCTGGAACACCCATAGCTATATAGCCTGCTAATACACCACCCGCGATTGTTGCAAAACCTCCAACCATAATTGTTGTTAGTTCTGAGATTGTCATTTTCTTGATGAATGGCTTTATTAATAATGGTGCCTCAGTTTGTCCAACAAAAATATTTGCTGAACATGAAAGAGTTTCAGCACCGCTAGTTCCAATAGTCCACTTCATAAATCTACTTAGTGAATTAATGATTTTTTGCATGATTCCTAAATAATAGAGAACGCTCATAAAACCACCAAAAAAAATGATAGTTGGTAAAACTTTAAATGCGAATTGAAAACCAAAACCAGGCCAATCTGAGTCTTCAGATGTGAAATAGTATTGTCCATCAGATAGATTTGCAAATAAGAATCGTGCTCCGTAATCTGATAAACTTAAAAATGAAGCAACTTTCTCACTAAAGTTTTGAAAAATTATTCTACCTGTATAATTATTTGAGTAGCAATAAAATACCGTAAAAAGTGTTAAAACAGTAACTATAAATTGTTTTGTATTGATTTCTTTTTTTGAAAAGTTTTTAAATTGAAATGCTATTATTAGTAGTCCTAAAATGCACATTCCTATGAAGCTCCAAATATCTTCTCTTAAAATAATAAGTGCAAAAACAAATTGTAACCCAATACCCCAAATAATAATTTTATAAGGTATATTTTGACGATCATATGATATAAGCCAAGCAATACCTAATAGTACTATAACACCTAAAAAACTTATAAAATTCATTTTAAATCTCCTTTTGAGTTTGGTGAAAAACAATTTCGGCAACGAGCTTCATATTTATCTGATTCTCCTACTACGACTTGATTTTTTTCTTTGCTTATACGTTGACTGAAATTAGCTGGATCACCACAAATCATACATATTGCATTTACTTTGGTGATATATTCGGCATCAACCAATAGCTTTGGCATACATCCAAAAGGTCTTGCCATATAATCTTTTTCAAGTCCTGCAATTACTACACGTTTTCCTGCTCTAGCAATTTCTTTGCATACACTGACAATTTTGTCATCAAAGAATTGTGCTTCATCAATGCCAAAAACATCAGATTTTTCTAAAAAATCTAGAATTTGTGTTGATTGATTTACTATAATAGATTTTATTTTTCTTTGATTGTGAGATACAATATAGTCTTCACTATATCGATTATCTGTTCCAGGTTTGAAAATTGATACTCTTTGTTGAGCATATTGTGATCTAACCAATCTTCGAATTAATTCTTCAGTCTTACCACTAAACATAGGTCCACAAATAACTTCAATCCATCCAGATTTTGTTGGTGTTAGAGTCATCTTTTATTTCTTTCTAATAAAATGGAAACGATTTTTGTTCTGATTATATCAATTGCAACTTTATTATGAGCTCCTTCAGGTATTATAATATTTGCATATTTTTTTGAAGGTTCGACAAATTGTTCATGCATCGGACGTACAGTATTGTAGTATTGTTTAATAACAGATTCAAATGATCTTCCTCGTTTATTGATATCTCTTTTTATTCGCCTAATGATTCTTATATCATCAGGCGTATCAACATAAAATTTAATATCCATCATATCTCTGATATTTTTATCAAACAAGGCAAGTATTCCTTCAAGAACAATAATGTGATGATTACCTATTTTATGAGTTTGAATTCTTCTTGTATGCGTATTAAAATCATAAAGAGGAATATCAATAATCTCACCATCTAGAATTGATTTTAGATGATTGCCCATTTCAATAAAATCAACAGCATTAGGATGATCAAAGTTTACATGTTCTCTTTCATTCATACTCAAATGCTTTAAATCTTTATAATATGAATCTTGCTGTATTAAAGCAACTTCTTTTGGAGAAAACTCTTTAATGATAGCATTTGCTACTGATGTTTTACCAGAGCCAGTACCACCAGCTATTCCTATTAAAATTGTTTTACTCATTATCATCTCTAAATGCATAGGGTAGTAATTCATCTATCATTATTGTATCATAATCACCAAATTTATCAGAGAAATGTACAGGTATATTTCCACAGTATTCTGAAATTATTTGTCTACATGAACCACATGGTGCAGCACCATCATCTGTAATCACTGCAATTTCAGTAAAGTCCTTATAACCTTGAGCAATCGCTGAAAATATAGCAACTCTCTCAGCACAGAGTGTTGTTGGATATGCTTTAGATTCAATATTACAACCATAGATTACATCATTATTTCTAGTAAGAAGAGCTGCCCCAACAGCATAATTGCTATATTTTGATTTTGAATAAGTTTGAGCTTTTTTTGCATGAGTTATCAATTCTTTTGTATTCATATCTATTTTATATTAAAATTACCTCTAACTACTTTTTCATTACCTACATTATCTTTAGCTCTAATATACAAACTATGATAGCCTGGTTTAAAACTATTATTAAATGAATAAAAAACACGTTTTTGATATATATTATATTCAAAAATAAGTGGTTTACCCTCATCAATAATAATTGTGATATTATTTTCTCCATCAATACCAGAAAAATCATCCTCAATGTAAAATTCCAAATAATTCAAGTCTTGTTTTCTATAGGTAGCATCTATACTGGGATATAGATTAAACATTACAGGTGGTGTGAGTTCTTGTATTACTGCAAACACTTCACCAGATAAAATACGCGTACTTAATTCTAAGTTTTTATTATCTTTTTTTGTATTCATGTAGTTCCATGAATCCTTTTTTTTATCATAATAAAAAATTGCAGATGAATTGAATTTTGATGAATCAAACAAACTAAAAGTTAATTCCATGTGTTTAATCATCGGAATAAGAGATGGCCCTACTTTGTATGGGCCAGAGACTATTTTACCTTTTTTAGGAGATGCCATAGCAATCTTTTCTATCCAAACAAATGTCGTGTCATGATAAATATTTTTATTTCCTGATATGTACATCTCACCAGCATTAATTGATAGTTTGAAATCTTTTTCAGGAAAAGTAGTGGTACTTGAAATCTCTTTTTTGAATGAATATTCCGTTTCATTATCATAAACAATCTCAAATGAATTGAGTTGATTTATTTCATTAATCATAATGGGTTCTGTGGAAAGAGTATTTTTTTCAATTCTATTCATTTGATATTCCATTAGATATCCATCTTTAACAAAACTAAGTTTAGGTAATATACCAGAAAAAAATTCCTCATTAAATTGAAAAGCAACACCATTATTAAAATGTTTTATCTCAATTTCTCCTGCAATAAGATTATTGGTATAATTTTTTGTTGGTAAAAATATTGAGGGTGATTTAATTCCATATTTATGTATAGGTTGTACTTCAAGAACTGTGAACGGTTTGTTCCAATCAGGTAAATGATAGCTGTTTGAGTTTAGAGATTCTAAATTTATTGGAAACTTTTTATCTTCTAGGTGACGTCCTGTTTTAATAAATTTAACAGATTCTAATGAGTTTAAAGAATCAGCTACAATTGAAATCATCCGATTGTTTAAATTTAAATTTAAATTACTTATGTTTTCATTTACTATCACTCCTTTTATAAGGACTTGATTATTAAAATAGTCTTCTACAATAATTTCAATTCTATGTAAATCAAACTTATCTAAAAAAAATCCATAAGTGTTAGATTCATTCATAAATATTAAATTTTCATTCTTATTACTACCATATAGTCTATAAAATTGGTTTCCGTGCTCTTTTTTCAGAGAATAATCTCTATCGGTATATATAAATTTTGCATCTTCAAATTGTAACATATCATAAGAAACGTTAAACATTGTAGAATCATTTACTTTTAAACTTATTTTATAAATTCCATAGTCAAATGGCTGATCATCTATTTTATCTATTACATCCAATGCAATTCCGAAGCTTCCATCAACACAAATAGTATCAGAAAAATAATATTCATTTGGATTTTTAGCCACTAAGTCGATTATTTTATAAAAACGGCTACCATTAATTTTTGTTTTATTATCGAGTGGTGTAATGGCTATTTGATTTGGAATTGGTGGGAGATTATCTTTTATTGAAAAAAATTGTAATGGATTTAGAGGCTTACCAAATTTATCACGCAATTCAAAATGTAAGTGTGCACCTGAAATCCCACCAGTATCTCCTGAATATCCAATTAAGTCTCCACGTCTTACTGGAAATTCATTTTTACTATAAACATGATCGATGGTATAACTATTATAATACTGTTGAAGACTTTTTGCTGAGTTATCAAGTAATGGAGTAAATTTATCCAAATGAGCGTAGACTGCAGTATTACCATCAGTTAGTTGAATATAAACTGCTTTACCATATCCTTTTGAGCTGGTACGAATTCGTTTAATGTAACCGTCATCAACAGCATAAAGTTTATAGCCAATTTTCCCCCATGTACGAATATCTAAACCAGCATGGTATCTATGTGGTCTTTCTTCACCAAACAAAGCAGTAACTGTTGTGCTTGCATTAGTTGGCCAAACGTAAGAACCTTTAGCAAAAATAAAAACAGTAAAATTTAAGATGATTAAAAAATTTAATTTATTCACAATATTTATAGAATTGAGTTATATAGTTTAAATTCACTAGTGTAAATTATCTATTATTATGAATTTTAAACTATTCAAATTACGTATAAAAATTTTTTATTATTCCATTCTTGGAGAAATTAATCAAAATGCTCCTAATATTAATCTTGACTACAAAGGACATGATTCTAAACGTATACTTATAATGTTCCCATTTGATGAACCATCTTTTAGAGTGGCTGCATTTTCATTTAGAGGACTTGGTAGTAAAAATTCAGATCAGAATCATTATACTTTTCTTGTTAAAGATTCCTTTAAACCCTTATTCCATATAAGGCGCGGAGAAACTGTTACATTAATTACTGATTTAAAAAAGCCAAATAAGATAAAGAGTGATGACTCTATTATTGATGTCTTGAAGTTAAGTGATTTTGACTTAATTATAGATTTAAATACAACATTTTGCCTAGATGCATCTAGAATATTAAGTTTGATTCCAGCAAAAATGAAAGTAGGTTTTAAATCACATTTTTCTGATTTATTTTATAATATTCAGCTCGATTTATCTAAAACGAAAACAGCTGAAAATGGTTACCAAAAAGTACAATTAATGCTTGAGAATTAATGAATTATATATTATTCGAAGACACTTTTACAGACAACTTAGCTCCAATAACAATTAATCATGCATCATTTGAAGTAAGATGTGGAGCATTTACTAATATAGAACGTGTTGAAAATTTGATGGAAAGTACAGATAAGTTATTTCTCATTGTTAGGCAGAGTTTATCTAGTTTAATCAAAGAACGCTTTCCTAATCATATTGTAAATCCAGATATACTACCTTCAGGTTTATATTTAAATGGTGCTTCAATATGGGATAGTAAAACTATTAAAAAGTTGAATACTGAAAGTAATTTTTTTTATAATGGCAATCTAGTTGCTAAAAGTACACAGCAAAGTATTAAATTAACTGATTTCATAGATAAAATTAATGAGAACACCCAAAAAACAGTCGATATTAAAGTTATTCATTTTAATTATCTTTGGGATATTATAAACAATCAAAAGGAAGTGTTAGAAAATGATGTAAATCATTTTAGTACTTATTCAGGACAAAAGATTCATAATTCAGTAATAAGATATAATAAGAATGAAATATTTATTCATGATAGTGCAGAAGTTTTAGCAGGTACTATTTTAGATGCCTCCAAAGGCCCAATTATAATAGATAAAAATGTATCAGTTGATATTGGAGCGTTAGTTCAAGGTCCAGTATACTTGGGTAAAAATAGTAAGATCAATCTTGGAGCAAAGATTAGAGGTAATATTTCTTTAGGTTCTACATGCAAAGTTGGTGGTGAGATAGGAGATACGGTTTTTCAAGGGTATAGTAACAAGCAACATGATGGCTTTTTAGGCCATTCATATATTGGTGAATGGGTTAACTTAGGTGCTAATACAAATAATAGTAATCTAAAAAATAATTACAGTCATATAAGAGTTAAACTAGCAAGACATTTAGAAGTTAATTCTATGCAGCAGTTTTTAGGAGTTTTTATTGGTGACTTTTCAAAATCAGGAATATCAACAATGTTTAACTCGGGAACTATTGTAGGATTAGGTGCAAATGTTTTTGGATCTGGTTTTCAGGATAAATTTATTGAGTCTTTTTCATGGGGTAATGATGATAAAACTAATTTTGATAAATTTATTATTACATGTAATCGCATTATGTCACGAAGAAAATGTAAACTAAGTGATATTGAGTTAGACTTTATTAAAAATATTTATAACAAAACAATTTAATTTTGAAAATTCTTGCTTAAGAGTTGAGCTAAAAGTATATTTTCTCCCCAGAAGATAGGAGTATTAAATGGCATTTGAAGGACTTATTTGTCCAGCATGTACAACACCTGTAGATGAAGATATTCTTCAGAAGCAGCTAATTTGTCCACATTGTAAAACAAATTTAAAACAAAAAAAATTTTTAGCATTTATTGAGTATTTAATTATGAACGGATTAGTAGAAGTAGATTTTTTCGATCAAGTATTGTACGGTGAAGATGTAAGGAAGTCAGTTGAAGAAAAAGAGCTTGAAGATGAGACTGATCCTGATGAATATGAAGATAAATCAGCAAGAATCAAATATGTTGATGCAAAGCATGATTTAAAAGAAGTTACAACAGATGAAGAAGAGTTTCGTGAATGGGATGGAATTGAAGAGGATTGGCAAGAATTTAATCGTAAACACATAAGAGATGAAAATAAATCAAGTTAAGGTGGTATCCCTGTAATGGATGATAATAAGAAAAAACATCAACATCAGATTAAAGTTGAGTTAGATGATAACATTGGTCAAGGAGAGTACGTAAACTTTGCAGTAGTTACTCATTCTCCAGCAGAATTTGTGATGGATTTCATAAGGGTATTACCAGGTATGAAAAAGTCAAAGGTGAAATCACGAATAATTATGGCACCTATGCATGCAAAAACTCTTATGCTTGCTCTCCAAGATAATGTATCTAAATTTGAGAAAAAGTTTGGAGAGATAAAAGTACCTAAACAAGAAGTGAAAATTCCGGGAATAAAAATGCCCGATGATACTTTACCAAATTAGTTTTATTTAAGTAATACTAGTTTTTCATGAAGAATGGCATCAGATGAGATTAATGTTATAATATATATGCCACTTGAATGATTAGAAGCATTCCATTTTATGTTATAAACTCCAGAAAGCTGATACTCAGAAATAAGATTTGTGATGAGTAAACCATTTAAATTATAAATATTTATCTCAATATGCTGAGAGGTTGGGTTTTGATATGAGATTACTACATCAGGATTAAATGGATTTGGATAAATATTGTTAATTCTGAAATCTTCAATTATATTTTTACCAACAGATAAACAAGAGGAATTATTTCCTCCCCAGACTCCATCACAATCTATTTCACAATCATTAGATATATCTGAGTCACATATTCCACACATATCCTCTAAATTAGTACCATTAACAATACCTGCACAATCAGTACAAGAGGAATTATTTCCTCCACAAACACCACATAAATCAATTTCTAAGTTACTATCACAAATATTATCACATCCAATTATGGCATTACCATCACAAATTCCTGAGCAGTCTACAATATTTGAAAAACAATTTGGGTATTGATCAAACTCATCACAAATACCATCAGTATCAGAATCATTAATACATTCATTTGAACAGTCATAGTTAAGATGTTTATTTATACAGCTATCATCTGGATCAAGATTGTTTGAAACATAATTAGTTGGGGGAAGACACAATGCTTCACTAGGTGAACTAATATTGCCATATCCATCTCCATCACTATCTTCATACCAAATTACTGGTCCATTACCATCGCATATATCACATTCATCAACTATTTCACAATTTGTTTTGGTTAGCTCAGCCATAAAGTATCTAGCATTTAAGCTTAAAAGACACTGTGCTTCAAAATCAAATGTAATTCTTCCTGAACATTCAATTTGTTCATCTGTCTCACATTCAGGATTATAGTCATGTGTAGAGTCATTAACTGGTATGTTATTTAGTGAATTCCATGTAGTTAATCCATCCCACATTGTTGATTCCGAATCTAAATCTAATGAGTATAGATTGCGAGTTTCTGCAATATTATATATCATGTTTTGATCTACGCAATTTTCAAACCAATCATGAATATATTCTGTGCAGTTTAAATATCCTAACTCATCTAAATCAAGGCTATTTGAAGTCACATCATCATTACATTTTTCTATTTTAAAATCCTTGTAGCCATCAAGGTTGTTGCCTGAAATAATTAAATTATTCGAGCCGCAGTAAAAGTTATTTATTGTGCCTGCATTAACCTCAAAACTTCTTAGATTCTCAAGTCCATATATTGTATCATAATCAGTACCATCCCCATCTTCATCAACTCCAACTTCATCCCCAAAACCAGAGTCATTTAATTCACCATCTATAGCATGCCATTCTAAATACAGACTAGGTCGCTGAGGGTTACCATCAATTATACTTGCAAGTTCTGTTGAATAAATAAGATAACCAGCTGACAGACCTGGCAATATTTCACCTGGTAAGTATGAGGTAGAAGAATCCTCTAATACAGAACTATCTATTTTATATGGAATAGATACTTCTGTTGGTACTGATGGTAAATTATCAAAAACTATTGATCCATTAAGTGAGAAATTACCTGCAGGAAGACCTTTGTAAGGACTTAATGATTCATTTCCAAAAATATCTTTATATGGTATCTCATAATTTTGGGAAACATTATCAGTATATACAAATGAATCTGTGATTGGTGGAATTGTTTCTGAAGCTATACAAGTTTCCTCATCGGTACTTATGGTTGGATAAGTACTATCATTAATAAAACCAGACCCATCTGAATTGAAAGATACTGTAAGTGTTACTCCATTAAGTAATAATGCAAATTCTGGTACAGCTTCTTGATATAATTTATTAATCAATTCTCCCTCGGTGTACTTGTCACCTTCCTTTATAATTCCCAGGCCATATGAATCAGTTATCATGATAGGAAAGTCAGTTCTTGAAATATCATATGAAACTGCTGAAAAACCAGTTAGTCTATATGTACCACTTATTTCTTGAGTTTTAAGACCAGTTAACAAAAATATTATGAATATGAAATTTTTATAGAGTTTCATCAGAAGTTACCTTTTTATAAATAATAATTAAACTACATGAAATTATAGTTCCTAACATAAATCCTGCAAATACATCAAACGGAAAATGAACACCAATATATACTCTTGAAAACATGATAAGTATTGCAAATATCCAAAAATAAGGTCGATTATGTGGGTATATAAAAGAAAATAAAAATGCAATTCCTGAAATATTAGCTGCATGATTTGATGGAAAGGATGAGTGTTTGCCTCCCATCCCTCCTAGATGACGAACATTTTCAACACCTAATTCAAACCAAGGACGATTTTTAAATTCAAAATCTTTTATAAATCCACCTAACTGATCACAAAATAAAATAGTTAAAGGAACTAATATTAAAAGCATTTTTCTATGTTTAGGGTCTCTGTATGCTGCATAGATCCAAAAAACAACAACAAAAATTATCCAATCCTTCGGCTTGTCAAATAAAGGCATAAGCCAATCAAAAAAAGGATTAGCCATCATTTGGTTTATCAAGTAAAAAAGGAATAGATCAATTTTTTCAAACATCTATTTATTGAAGACAATTACTTTCAAATGTTACAGATAACTGGTTACTATCAGAAAAAATTAAATTTTCTAGACAAATTGGCAAATTATCATCAATAACTTCAATATTTATAGTAGTTAGTAATGTTGGTGTGGAGTTTGAGGTATATAAAACAGATGGAATATTACTGCCAGTAAATGAAAATCCTAGGGCAGTTACACCTTGATCACTAGTAGAAAATTGGAATCCAGAAGAAGCAGCTTCACCACCACTTGCAGCAGATGCAGACGTAAATATAGCATTTGTTAAATCAAATTGAATACCTCCAATATCTGAAGTACTATAATAACTAACGTCAACGATTCCATTATCTAAATCATTCCAACTTAGTATTAGATAATTGTTACAAGAACCATCATCAATATCGGCATCTGGATTGTAGTTAATTGCTTGTTGGTCAGTGCATCCTAAAACATAATTGTAACATAGTGAAATATCATTATATACTTGTCCATAATATTCATTTGAATTATCATCAGTACATCCAACGCCATATTCAGAAAAATTACAATCATTACTATCTAAATATGGATTCGAAAAAATATATGATGCACCATTTGTATTGGTATATAGACATTCTTCAACACATGCAGTTGTATTTCCAGAAGTGTTATTATCACAACATGAATCAACACTTGGGCTTGTAAAACATTCAATGGGATCAGCATGACAATAGAAATTATCATATTCGATTTCAAAACAATCACAGATTAGAAATCTTTCTAAACCTGTACCACCCCCTCTACACTCTCCATCACA
>MDTA01175163.1_pt1 | contig 18704 bp, 18 predicted proteins | sample 811151 | NCBI WGS metagenome assembly MDTA01 (sample SAMN05326648, study PRJNA326480) | marine metagenome | isolation source: seawater | place: Indian Ocean: South | collected 2010
GATGCTATCAGTGCCTGTAAAAATCTAGGTTGCGAAATTAGTTCTAAAAAACTTCTTCCTGAACTTTTTATATTAGATTGTAATTTTGATGTATTTTCATAAAATAAAAACAAAATCGCCGGTATAATAGTTAAAATAGCAAGTGACAAATAAGATCCAACATACAATTGATCGGTGACAATATCTTTTCCATAATTTGCCATGCTTGGTCCTAAAAATGCTGAAACAATTCCACCTAATAAAATTATAGAAATTGCTTTTGGCACTTTATTTTTTTCAACACTCTCTGCTGCAGCAAAACGATATTGGTGTGTAAATGCCATACCAACTCCAATAAAAAAATTTGCAAAACAAAATAAAATAAAGTTTTGATCTAATATTGAATAAGCTGCTAACAATGAGGCTAAAAAATTTCCTATAGAAGCGGCAATGAAACCTGCCTTTCTTCCTATTAAACTCATTGCTTTAGTTGCAATGATCGCTCCTATTGCTATACCCACTACAGATATCGACATAGGTAAAGTAGATAGAGATTTTAAAGGGCTTATTTGAGAACCAATAATTCCACTTAAAAAAACTGTTACAGGAGCTGCTGTAAAACTAAAGATTTGGCTTATAGCTAATAATAAAAGGTTTTTATTCATCAAAAGATGTATTTATCACTTAAATACATTGCGAATGCTAAAGCCATTCCAAGTAAAATATATTTCATATTCTATTTAATATTTATTTTTTCTGGTATCAATCCTTTAGGACGATATCTCATTATTACTAACAGTCCAACTCCAATCATTAAAAACCTAAAGTAAGGAGCACTTTCAACTAAATGAGCCTTTATTACATTAGTTTCATCTAAATGTGCTGTAAAAAAGTTTATTAAAAAAAGAGCAATAGGTGCTGCTTCAACCCATAAAAACCATACTACAAAACCTCCTAGTATTGCTCCAAAATTATTTCCAGTACCTCCGACTATCACCATTACCCATATAACAAATGTATATCTCATTGGCCTGTAGCTTCCAGGAGTAAATAATCCATCATTAGTTACCATCATCGCGCCTGCTAGTCCAACGATTGCTGATCCTAATATAAAAATTAATAAATGTTCTTTTACAACATTTTTTCCCATTGCGCCTGCAGCTGTTTCATTGTCTCTTATTGCTCTCATTTTTCTTCCCCATGGAGAATAAAGAGCTTTTTGGGTAATAATGAGTAAAATAATTACAACAGTTAAAAAAAGTCCTGTCATACATAATTTTACATAAACTGATGATGCATCAATAACTAATTGATTTAATAAATCTTTTTTTTCTGCAAAAGAACTTACTAAATTTAATTTTTCTTGATTTAGTTTTTCAATTAAATTTATAAACCATGGGGATGTTTGTAAATTGATCTCATATGGGACAGGCCTTTTTAAACCAATAACGTTTTTAACGCCTCTTGCTAACCAATCCTCGTGTTTTATTATTGATACTACTATTTCAGCAATTAATAATGTTGCGATTGCCAGATAGTCAGCTCTTAATCCAAGAGCGATTTTTCCAATAACAAATGCAAGTCCTGCTGCAAACAATCCACCTACAATCCAAGAAAACAAAACTGGCATTCCAAGACCTCCTAGAAAACCTGTTTTGGCAGGATTTACTGCCTCAATAGCTTCTATTCCATGAGAGGCAATAATTCTGATTAAAATTATTCCTAAAATTATTGTTAAAGCAACTAAATAATTTTTATATTTATTATTTTTATATTTTTTTAGAATAAGTCTAATACTAAAAACTAGAGCTATAATCAAAAATAAACTTATTAGCATATTGGCCCCGCCAGCACTCCAAGCTTCAGGAACAGGCGCAACTGAAACTAATACAACAGCTAAACCACCTAAAGCTGTATAACCCATAATACCAAAGTTAATTAAACCAGCATAACCCCATTGTATATTGGCACCCATTGTCATAACAGCAGAAATCAAGCAATAATTAAGAATAGATAATGCTATTGACCACGATTGAAAAATCCCAACCATAATAATTAAAAACAACATTATAGAATATGCTGTGATTATATTAAGATAATTTCTCATATCTTCTTTCCTTCAAAAATACCTGAGGGTCTAAATAATAATACAATAACTAAAATTGAAAAAGAGACTGCAAATTTATAGTCTGTTGATAACAACTGAACCAATGAATCTGGTTCTAAAAATTCTGGCAATAAATAAGTAAAAAATTTTTTGTATGCATAAGTAACAAAAATTTCTGCAAACGCTATTACATATCCACCTAAAAATGCACCAAATGGATTACCAATCCCACCAACTATAGCTGCAGCAAAAATTGGAAGCATATTATTAAAGTATACAAATGGCTTGTAACTTTTATCTAATCCGTAAAAAACTCCTCCAATGGTTGCTAAACATCCAGCTATAATCCATGTAAGCATTACTATTTTTTTGGGATCTATACCTGACAATAATGCTAAATCTTCATTATCAGAATAAGCCCTCATACTTGTGCCCGTTTTAGTTTTGTTTAAAAACCAAAATAATATTGAGACTAAAACTATAGTAACCACAACTGTTATAGCCTGGGTAGATTTTATTGTTAGTCCTTCATTTAAACCTGTCATTTCTTTAAATTCTGATGCCTTAAGAATAAATTTTTCACCATCCATAAATCTTCGATCAAACGGTCCTATTATTATTCTTATTATTGCCTGAGTAACAAACATTACGCCAACGCTTACCATTGCTAACTGAACTGGAGCACTTTTGCTAACCCTGTAGTATTTAAAAACAAATTTATCTATAAATAACATATAAAAAATCATTGCAATAATAGCAAACGGAAGTGTGATTAATGCAGTAGGCAGAATACCTAGCCCTATTCCTATAGATTGAAAATAATAAGTTAATAAAACAGCAAACATTGTGCCAAAAGACATCATGTCTCCTGTCGCAAAATTTGCAAATCGTAAAACTCCATAAATCAAAGTTACAAAAATTGCTCCTAGCGCTAATTGAGATCCATAAGTAACAGCCGGAATGATTGTATAGTTTAGAAGTAAAACTAAAGCATTTAAAAATTCCATTTCATCCTCCTAAAAATGATCTTCTTACTTCTGGATCTTTAAGTAATTCTCTACCAGTGCCTTCAAATTTATTTACTCCTGTAACCAACACATATCCACGATCTGAAATACTTAGTGCTTGTTTTGCATTTTGCTCAACCATTATTATTCCTACATTTGTTTTCTTCACTCTTAATATGTGTTGAAATAATTCATCCATTACAATTGGAGATACACCAGCAGTAGGTTCATCTAACATTAGAACAGAAGGTTTAATCATTAATGCTCTTCCTAGCGCCACTTGTTGTCTTTGACCTCCTGATAATTGACCAACTATTTGTGAACTTTTTTCTTTGAGAATTGGAAATAATTCGTAAATTTCATCTATAACATTATTAACATTATCTTCTCTTAAAAAAGCACCGACTTCTAAATTTTCTTTCACTGTTAACTCAGCAAAAACATTTTTTGTTTGAGGAACAAAAGAAATTCCTTTTTTAACTCTATCTTGTGGTGAGAGTTTTGAAATATTTTCACCATCTAAAATAACTGATCCTGACTTTAACGTTAGTAATCCAAGCATTGCTTTCATTGCCGTTGATTTGCCAGCTCCATTAGGGCCAAGAATAGCAACTATCTCTCCGCGATTTACTTCTATCGAACATGAGCTAATAATATCCGGTCCTTTTCCATACCCAGCTGTCATTTGATTGCCAACAAAAAAAGACATTAATTTATCTCTCTCTCTTTTCTATTTGTGCGTCCTAGATAACTCTCAATAACGCGCTCATTCTTTTTGACCTCTTCAGATGTACCTTCAAATAAAACAGACCCTTCTGACATTACAATTACCGGATTGCACATTCTACTAATGAAATCCATATCATGTTCGATCATGCAAAAAGTATAACCTTTTTCTTTATTTAGTCTTAGAATAGCGGTTCCTAAATCTTTAAGTAAGGAACGGTTTACACCAGCCCCAACTTCATCTAATAAAACTAATTTTGCGTCAACCATCATAGTTCTTCCGAGCTCTAAAAGTTTCTTTTGCCCACCAGATAAATTGCCAGCGAGTTCATTGGCAAGATGTTTTAAATTTAGAAACTCTATTACATCTAGAGCTTTTGCCTTTATACTTTCTTCCTCTTTTTCAACCAACTTAGGTTTAAGTAATGCTGTTACTAAATTTTCACCAGATTGATTTCCAGGAACCATCATCAAATTTTCTAAAACAGTCAAATTAGTAAACTCATGTGCTATTTGAAAAGTTCTAAGTAAGCCTTTTGAAAAGAGCTGATATGATGGAAAATTTGTAATATTTTCGTCATTAAAAAATACATTTCCGTTTGTAGTTTTCAAATTTCCAGCAATTAAATTGAATAGAGTTGTTTTTCCAGATCCATTAGGACCTATTATTCCTGTGATGGTTCCTTTCTTTATTTTTAGTGAGCAGTTTGATACTGCAGCAAGACCTCCAAAATATTTTGAAAGATTGTCAATTTCTAAAATATTTGATTCAAATTGCATAGAGAACTATACTTTGTTTAATCTTTTCAAAATATTGTTAATAGTTTTTTCTAAGGATTTAAAATATCCTGCTTTTCTAAGTTCATTTACACCTTGCCAATTCAAACCACCTGGTGTTTGCGACTCTTCAACAAAATGCTTTAAATCTTTTGAGGAATTTGCTGTAGCAAGTTCAGCTAAAGCAGAATAGAGAGAAGTAATATATTTTTGTGCTTGATTTCTTTTTAATTTTTTCTTTACCAGCCAATCTGACAAAACTTTTAATAATTCATAAAATGGTGCCATCGATCCAGAAATTGCCCAAAAGTTTTGGGACAACTTCTCGCTTTTAATTTCTATTGTTGTACCAATCTTATTAAAAAAAAATTTTACTTTTTTATTTGGTGGAAAAATAGGCACAGGTCCTTTGCCCAAAGCAATTGGTGGCATTGGTATAGCTCTTACTATAGTTGTTTTTTTTTTAATTAATCTTTTAAGTTCTAGATAGCTAATTGTAGAAATAAAACTAATTATTGTTTGTTTAGATTTAAAATTTAATTTAGGTAATATTTTTTTACCTACTTCTGGCAGAACTCCTAAAAAAATCCAATCAGAATTATTAATTACTTCCTGATTATCTTTTGCAATAGTAATTTTTTTAAACTTTTTTTTTAACTTGATCGCGTTTTTTTTATTTCTAGGCGAAATAATAATTCTTTTAAAGGAAATACTAGATTTACAAATTCCATTTATAACATCAGAACTAATATTTCCTGTTCCAATAAATCCCAGTTTCATAAAGTTTAACTATTATTATCATTAATTCTAACTAAATAGTAAGAATTTGTTTTTTATTACACCCAAAAAAAAAGCCCTCCTAAGAGGGCTTTTTTTGAATTGTTAAAATCTATACTTTAGAATGACTTACCAAACGAAATTGTTACCGCTTGAGTATCAATATCCGCAGTTACTCTTGTTGAGTTAGATGTTGTTGCAGAAATAGCATCATAATCAGTTTCAGAAAGCTCTACTTGAACAAATCCTCCACCTCTTACTTTTCTTATTCCTATACCCATTTTCTCACCATCAATAGTTTGCGTAATAGTTTTATCAGTTGAAGATACTGACTTGAGTTGTGATTCTGCATCTGCTGAAATAATACCATATGTTGCAAAAACTGCAGTACTATCATTAATCATTACTGTAGGTCTTAAGTAGAATGTAGTGTGATCAGACACTTCTACATTACCACTGTTAGTACCTGAACTAGCCGCACCGTCTGAAGCAGCTTTCAATGAACTTTGAGTAGTAGATCTTGAGTCAAACTCAGCATCAACAGGTATATAGTCTACACCGATCGTTAACATACCGGCACCACCATTACCAATACTTACTTCGCCAAAAATAGAAGCTACACCAATATCATTACTTATATCTTTTGTAGTATCGGTAGTTCCATTTGAATCGACGTCATCCTTAAGGTTTGTGTCAATAGAATTCAGTGATACGTTTAAACCAACGGCTCTATTCATAACTTCTATAGCTTGCGCAGATGCCATAAAAGTGAACACAGAAACTAAAGTTATTAATATTTTTCTCATATTTATTAGTCCTAAATATTATAATTTATAAATTATGATCTAAGGCTTAATTAAAAGACTTAAATCATGGTAACTATTATCACGATTCTTGGTTTATTTGCTAAAAAATAAAGCTCTTATTTAATTTTTTAAAACATGTTGCTTAAATACAACAAAAAAAGCCAATAAAATTAGGATTTTTGTGATAGCCCTTATAAACCGGGAGCTAAAGATGGTTAAAAGGACTATCAATAACTGTATACCATATTGAGTTGTATTTTGCACACATTATTATTTCAAAAATTGTTAAGTTTTGAGAAAAATTGACCAAATTGGGTCTATCACTTCCAAGATAAAATGCAAAAAAACTTTGATTATAATGATATAAGAAATTATGAAAAATATCGTCATGTATACAGGGCCATTATGTAATTTTTGTGAAGCTGCAAAAAGACTTTTTTCGAGAAATAATATTAAATTTAAAGAAATAGATATTTCAACAAAAGACACTCTTAGAGAAGAAATGATAAAAAAATCTAATGGTAAAATGACTATCCCTCAAATTTTTTTTGGAGAAAAACACATTGGTGGATATGTGGAATTAAGAGCTTTAGAAAAAAATGGAGAACTTAACAATTTAGTAAAATAAAAGGGACCAATTAATCTGGTTTAAAAATTAAGCATATTCCATTGTTGCAATATCTTTTTCCAGTAGGCTCAGGACCATCATCAAATATATGTCCGTGATGCCCTCCACAATTTTTGCAGTGATACTCGGTCCTTGGATAACCTAGATAGTTGTCTGTTTTTGTTTCAAATACATCAGGTAAGGCCTTAAAAAAAGAGGGCCATCCAGATCCACTTTCATATTTTGATTTAGAATTAAAGAGCTTTGTTTCACAATTTGCACAATAGTAACTTCCTGAGCGCTTTTCATTATTTAGTTCACTTGAGCCGGGTTTTTCAGTCCCTTCTTCAAAAAGAACTAATTTTTGTTCAGCTGTTAAAGAAGATTTATTTTTTTTCATACTGAATTAATCTATTTGATAAAATTATACCAAACAAAATAAAAATCGCTCCGAGCATATGGTATAACATAAATTTTTCTTTAAAGATGATCATGGCCATACATGCACTAAGTATAGGCATAAGATGTAAAAAAACACCTGATCTGTTTGGTCCAATCATTGATATACCTTTAATCCAACATATAAAAGATGCAATTCCAGGAAATAAAACTACATAAATTAATACTAAAATAAATGGTTGGTCTATAACAATTTTAAAACCAATATTATATTCAATTATATAAACTGGAATTAAAAATATTAATCCAAAAGTTATTATAACTTGAAGTAACGATAGTTGTGATAATTCATGTTTTCTTTTTTTCAATAAAGCTGAATAAGTGGCCCAAGAAATCATTGCAATAACCATTGTCAAATCTCCTTTGTTAAAATCTAAATTAACAATTAAGTTGAAATTTGCTTTTGTGACGATTAAAGCAACCCCAACAAAAGAACAAATCACGCCTAATATTTGAAATATATTTGTTTTTTCAATTTTCAAAACCCAAGAAATAAACATTATCATAACTGGGATGGTTGATATCATCAAAACACCACTTATAACCTGTGTAAAATTTAATGAGTAATAAACTATTGAATTAAAAATAGTGACGCTTGTGATTCCTAATAAAATATAAAATTTATAATTTTGTAATATATAATTTTTCTTTAATAGTATTTCTTTTAATGTGAAAGGCATTAATATAAGCCAAGCAAAAAACCATCTATAAAAATTTAAAGAGAAGGGTGGTATTTCATAAAAACTTGCAAATTTACCAACTATAAAATTACCTGCCCAAAAAAATACTGCCAAGAATAAAAAAAAGTAAGCAAAATTTATTTTATAACTCACTTATTTAAACCTTAAAGAACTATATGGACTTAATTCTAAATTTGTATTTTCGTTTGATATCATTTTTGAAATTATTTTCCCTGATATTGCTCCTAATGTCCAACCCAAATGATGGTGTCCAAAGGAATAAAAAACATTTTTATAATTTTTAGAAGGTCCAATTACTGGTAGATAATCTGGTAAAGTTGGTCTAAAACCTAACCATTCATCTTCATGTTCAGGCAAACCATCTAAAAGATATTTGGCATTATTTATTAAGTTTTTAATTCTACCTTTGCTAGGAGCATTTTGCAAACCTCCAAACTCAACTGTACCGACTACTCTTAATCCTTGTTCCATAGGTGTCATTCCGAAGCCTCTATTTTGAAAAACTACAGGTCTCGAAATTAAGTGATCACAGCCTTTAAAATGAATATGATATCCTCTCTCTGTATCCAAGGGTATATTTTCATGGAGTTTATCTGTTAATTTTTTTGAAAAAGCTCCACATGCTATTATTAATTTATCCAAAACAAATCTTTGAGTCTCAGATCTAACAACTGGTTTATCTTCGTCAAAGTTTAACTCGTTGATATTAAATTTGAGGAAAGTGCCTCCTTGTTTTTTAAAATGCTCAAATAATCTAAGCCAAATCTTTCCAGGATTTTTTGCATGTCTAGCTAGTTTATAAAAAACACCTCCATGGTAAATTTTTTTTATATTTGGCTCTAAATCATGAATTTCTTTTTTATTTAAAAGCTGCTGATCTGCTCCTATCTCGTCTCTAATTTTAATTTCTAGTTCTCTACTCTTTAAATTTTGATCATTCCATATGTACATAATTCCATTATTTTCTATCAAACCTGTTAAATCAACTTCTTCGAAAAGTTCATCGTAAGCTGGAAGGGCAAGATCTAGTATTTGATGCATATACTTGGCTGTGTGCATCATATTTTTTGTTGTACAACTTTTTATAAATTTTAAAAACCAAGGAATCATTTTAGGAACATAATTCCATCTAAGGGCTAGTGGACCAGTTGAACTTAATAACATTGCTGGAATATCTGTTAAAATATCAGGTCGATTCAATGGAATAGATGCGTAAGGAGAGAAGTGTCCAGCATTGCCATAGGATGCTGCTTGTTTTCCAGGATCTTCCCTGTCAAATAAAATAACTTCATAACCTTTTTTTTGTAAAAATAAAGCACTACAAACGCCTTGTATACCTGCCCCGATTATACCAATACGTATTTTTTTCATTTAAAAATATTTATATATTAACTTTCATCAGAATTAATCGCGACATTATAATCAAAAAGAGTGACTTAGTTTATGATTTGTTTGCTGTGAATTTTAGTACTCATAACAATACTCAGTCCAATCATGGTAGCTAACATTGAAGATCCTCCATAAGACATAATAGGCAATGGAGAGCCAACTATAGGTAGTAATCCTAGAACCATGCTCATGTTAACTGAAACAAAAACAAATATTGCAGAACCAAAACCATAGCAAAAAAGTCTACCAAAATAGCTCCTCGATATTGATCCAATTTTTATAATTCTATAAATTAAGACTGCATATATAATCAATAAAAAAATAGATCCAAAAAAACCTTGCTCTTCTGAAAATAATGTAAATATAAAATCAGTGTGTTTTTCTGGTAAAAAGTCTAAATAACTTTGTGTACCTTTTAAAAACCCCTTCCCAGTAAGTCCGCCAGAGCCAATCGCAATTTTTGATTGTATAATCTGATAGCCAGCTCCTAAAGGATCTCTATCTGGGTTGAAAAAAGTTAATATTCTCAGCTTTTGGTAAGGTTTCAGTAAAGAAATAACAAAAGGCAAGGAAACTATTAAAGCTAAACTTGAGTAAATAAAATATTTTATATTTATACCAGCTAACCATAAAACTACTATTCCACTTATACCAATTAAAATTGCAGTTCCAAGATCAGGTTGACTAACCACTAATAAAACTGGCATTATTAAAATTGCCATTGATAGAATTATATTTTTAAAATTATTTACACTGGTTATTTGCTCTCTGTGAAAGTATCTTGCAAAACATAATATTATTGAAATTTTCATTAATTCAGATGGTTGTAAATTTATAAAATATAAATTTATCCATCTTTGAGATCCAGAGGCAGTAATACCATATAAAGATGCCCAAATTAAAAAGGCTAATACAATTGCATAAAACAAATAAGCAGTTTGGTGCCAAAATTTTAAATTTATAAATGATAAAAAAATCATCATGGTAAAAAATATTGTAAATCTTACTAAATGACTTTTTGTGTGGTATAGAAACTCTCCACCGTCAGTAGAGTACATCGATAGGTTGCTCACACATCCTAGGATTAAAATACATATAAATAAAATAAAGTCAAAAGATCTTAATTTTTGAAAAAAAGTATATTGCTCGCTGTATGATGATTGTTGAAACATTTAAATTTCCATTAAATTTCTTTTTCTTATTTTTTCTCTTTCCTCATGTCTATCTACTATTATTTTAATTAGTTTTTTTGCAAGGGGAGCTGCTGCCTTACTTCCTGAACCGCCATGCTCAACTAATACACTTAATGCATATCTTGGATCTTTGTAAGGTCCAAAAGCAACAAACCAAGCATGATCTCTTTCATTGTATGGTATGTCTGCAGTTGTTAGGTCTAATTCTCTTTGTTTTTTTGTAATTTTTCTAACCTGTGCTGTTCCTGTTTTTCCAGCAAACTGATATTTTGGATCTTCTATTCTAGATCTATAAGAAGTTCCACCCCATTCATTCGTTGATGCAAACATAGACTCTAAAACAAATTTTACGTTTTCTTGGTTTCTAAAAAGTTTTGTATACTCTTTTTCTCCAGGTTTAAAAATTTCCTCTGCATTTCTTATAATTGATGATTGTACCTTAGTCTCAATTTTAAGACTTTCATCCATTTTGTATTTTATTTTTTCTAAACTTTCTTGGTCTTTGTCTACTGTGATTCTTGGAAAAATTTTAAATCCTCCATTTGCAAGTTGCGCGGTCATAAGACATAATTGTAGTGGCGTTGTTTGAACATAACCTTGACCAATCCCAGTTATTAATGTTTCTCCTAAAAGCCATCCAGATCCAATATTATTTTTTTTCCATTTTGTTGATGGAATAAGTCCTTTTTTTTCTTCGGAATATAAATTTGAAAATACTTTGTTTCCTAATCCATATCTGGTTGCAGTTACAAAAAGTCTATCTACGCCCAGTCGTCTGGACATTTCATAAAAATATGTGTCACATGATTGTTTTATTGCTTCTCTTAAATTTACTACTCCATGGCCCTTATCTTTCCAACAATGATATGTTTGTCCGTACATTTCTATTTTGCCATTGCATCTGACTTTAAAATTTGGCGAGATAATATTATTTTCTAAAGCTGAAAGAGCAACGATTGGTTTAATTGTTGAGCCTGGTGCATATAATCCAGATACTGTTTTATTTATTAATGGTTTTAATGGATTTTCAGTAATTGTTTTCCAGTCATCCCTGCTTATTCCATATAAAAAAAGATTTGGATCAAAAGAAGGTGATGAATGCATTGCAATAATTTCTCCGGTATAAATATCCATTACGCTTATTGATCCGGCTCTATCAGAAAGCAGTTCATTACAAAGTTTTTGAACTTCAGTATCAACAGTAAGTTTAATCTTTTTCCCTTTTTCTCCTTCTTGAAATTTAATTTGTTTAACTCTTTTGCCGTAAGCATTAACCTCATATCTTTGAACACTATTGGTCCCAATTAAATCATTTTCAAATGTTTTTTCTAAACCAGACTTTCCCACTCTCAAACCTGGAACATGTTTGTTTTTGATATTTTCATTATTTATCAAATCTTTTGGACTTGCTTGTGCTACATATCCTAAAAGATGTGTATAATTTTCTTTAAAAGGATAACTTCTGGCTACTGATAAAACAGGCTTGGCTCCTGTTAGCTCATGTAAATAAAAATTTACTTTTGAAAATTGATCCCATGTCAAATTTTCTGATATTATTAAAGTTTCCCATGACTTTTGTTGTTTCTTTTTCTTAATTATTTTTGTAAAATTTTTATCTGATAAATTTAAAATATTTTTTAACCTCACCATTAAATATTTAAAATCTTCAACTTGTTCAGGAATTACATGAAGTTGATAAACTTTTGTATTTCCAGCTATAACATTACCGTAATAATCTTCAAATTCTCCTCTTACTGGTGGCAATCTCCATTCTCTTAATCTATTCTTATCTGAAAGAGTTAAATACTTTTTGTTTTCACTTATTTGTAAACTAAAAAGTCTTGCAATAATTCCTGTAAAAACTATACCCTTGGCAACTGATAAAATAAAAACTCTTCTATTTATTGTATTATATTTTCTAACATTTGACCCTCCTCCTCTAAGCATTTGTCCCACCAAATGTTACTTTTTGATAATAGTCAAAAATATTACTAAAAATTATATAAAATAAAAAAGTAAATAGAATATTTACTAAAACGTTTGGATATAAAATTTTAATATCAAAAAATAAGTTTATAGTTGCATACATAATCGAATTAACAACCAAGATTGTAAATCCAAAGAAAAACCAATCTTTTATTAAATTCGGTCTTAAAGTAATATGTCTTAAGTATGCAGAAAATCCACATATTAATAAATACGCTAGAGCACTTATTCCAATCGGCAAACCAACTACAGCATCGTTTATTAATCCGCTTAAAAAAATTAAGCCATAACCTAGGCTTCCAGATCTTTTTAAACTCCAATAATAAATTAGAATAAATGGAAAATTAAATGAAAAATATTTTAGATTTAAATAGTTAAAATCAAACTCATTTAATACAGAAATAATTAATAACAAAATTGGAATTTTTTCTAAAAAATATTTAAAATAATTATATCTGGTTATTTCACCCATTAATTTTCTTCCTTTTTATAATTACTCAATATTACAAATCTTAGTTGTGAAAAATCTGAAAAAAATTTAACCTTTAAATTTCTCTGGTCTTTATTTTCTTCTAGTTGACCTATTGGTATTCCAGGTTTAAATATTTCACCTGCACCTGATGTAAAAACTTTACTCTCATTATCAATAAATATTTGATACTGTGTGTATTGTATTGTTCCATGATGTTCTCCTGTACCGGATAGAATAGATTGAATATTTTGTGGTATTATATCAACTGGTATTTTACTGTTAAGATCGGATAACAAAAGAACTCTTGAAGTAGAAAATGATACATCAACAACCTTTCCAACAAGATACTCTCCATCCATTGCGGCCATTCCAAGTTTAATATTGTCCCTGCTGCCTTTGTTTACAATTATCGATTTAAGAAAAGGACTTTGTTTATCGATCAAAACTTTTGCAAGCACATCGTCCGATGTATAATTTATATTGTCTATTACTTCTTTTAATCTTGTATTTTCAGAAATTATATATTCTGAATTATAATTTTTAGATAATTGATTATCAAGTTCATTTCTTAATCTTACGTTTTCTTCATAAACAAAAAAATGTTTTTTTGTTTAGTTGTACATTTTAACAACTAAATTTTCAGGTATTGAAACTACAAAGCTAGATCTATAAGCTACTTCTTTTAAAGAAATTTTTAAGTAATCAACAATTTTAAAATTAAATTTTCCAAGCGTTATAATAACTAAGGTAAGTATAATTAATGCAAATAAAGAAAATTTTTGTTTGTTCTCTTTCTTTATGAAAGCTGAACGGATAGCAATTATAAAATCATCTCTGCTGCTTGCTTGCATTTTTTCAAAATTAATACTCCGTTAACATTGAAGTAAATATTTCTTCTTGATCCAAAGCTTTTCCTGTACCGATTGCTACACAGGCTAAAGGATCATCAGCAATGTGAACTGGTAAGCCTGTTTCTTTGGCCAATCTTTTGTCTATATTTTTTAATAATGCACCACCACCTGTTAGTGTTAAGCCCATATCAACTAAGTCTGCTGACAGTTCTGGTGGAGTATTTTCTAAAGCATCTTTAATACCGTTTATCATTTCCCTCAAAATTGGATTTAACGCCTCCACTGTATCTTCCTCTGTAATATTAACTTCTTTGGGAGTTCCAGATCTCAAATCCCTTCCTTTAACCGCATATGTATTATTATTTGTTGCTATTGCTGTTCCTATTTCTTTTTTAATTTTTTCAGCCGAACTATCTCCTATCATTAAATTATATTCTTTCCTCATATAACTTATTAATGCTTGGTCCATAGCATCACCTGCTACTCTCAATGAATTAGAATAAACAACACCTCCTAAAGACATAACAGCAATTTCAGTCGTTCCACCGCCAATATCAATTACCATTGAGCCAGTAGCTTCTGATATAGGAAGGTTAGCACCTATTGCTGCTGCTATTGGTTCTTCAATAAGCTGAACTCTTCTAGCGCCCGCTGCTAACGCACTGTCTTGTATTGCTTTTCTTTCTACTGGAGTTGAGCCAGTCGGTACACAAATTAAAATTCTAGGGTTTGCAAATGAACTTCTTTTATGTACTTTTTTTATAAAATGTTTGATCATTTCTTCAGTAACTATAAAATCGGCTATTACACCATCTCTTAAAGGCCTTATAGCTTGTATGTTTCCTGGGGTTCTACCCAACATAGTTTTAGCCTCATCTCCAACTGCTAAAACAGATTTTTTACCTTTATTGTCTACAACTGCAACTACAGAAGGCTCATTTAAAACCACTCCTTTTCCCTTCAAAACTACAAGTGTATTTGCTGTTCCCAAATCAATAGCCATATCTTGGCTCCACATTGATGTTACTTTGTCTAAAAGACCCATTTTATACTCCTCCTTTTATTTTTTGATGTTGAATATTCTGTGACAGAGATTTTTTTTCTCTTTTAATTAACATTTTATTTAATGCGTTTAAATAGGCATTTGCAGAAGCAACTAATGTGTCTGTATCAGCTGATTGTCCAACTGTTGTTCGATCATTTTCTTCAATTTTAACACTTACTGTTGCTTGAGCATCAGTTCCTTCTGTTACAGCATGAACCTGATACAGAGATAGCTTAACATCATGGGGGTATAATTCTTTAATGCATTTAAATATTGCATCAACCGGCCCGTCTCCATTTTGAGTAGTTTTTTTAATCTCACCAAAAACATCTAATGTCATTTCTGCTCTTTGTGGTTCTCCTGTCCCTGCAAAAACTTTTAATGATTTAAGATTGATAGCATTAATCTTATTATCAATTATTAAACTATCATCAACTAAAGCTACTATATCTTCATCATAAATATGTTTTTTCTTATCTGCTAAAACTTTAAATTTTCCAAATGCAGCTTGAATTACATCATCTGTGACATCAGTATAGCCCAAATCATTTAGTTTATCCTTAAATGCATGTCTTCCTGAATGTTTTCCCATAACTAGTGATGTTTTTTTTACACCAACACTTTCTGGAGTCATAATTTCATAAGTTTCTCTATTTTTTAACATTCCATCTTGATGAATACCTGATTCGTGAGCAAAAGCATTTTTACCCACTATTGCTTTATTAAATTGAACTGGAAAACCAGTAGCATTTGAAACAATTTTTGAGGCTTTACTTATAAGTTCAGTTTTAATCCCGGTCTCGTATGGCATTAAATCATTTCTTGTCTTAATGGCCATTACAATCTCTTCCAAAGCAGCATTACCTGCTCTCTCTCCAATTCCATTAATTGTACATTCTATTTGTCTAACGCCCGCAGATAATCCTGCTAAAGCATTTGCAACTGCTAATCCTAGATCATTGTGGCAATGAGCAGATATAATTGCTTTATCTATATTTGGAACATTGTTTTTTATATGTGTAATAGTTCTAGCAAATTCTTCAGGGATTGAGTAACCAACTGTATCAGGAATGTTTATTGTAGTTGCGCCACATTTTATAGCAAGTTCAATTGTTTTACACATGAAATCAAGATTAGTTCTAGTTCCATCTTCACATGACCATTCAACATCATCTGTGAATTTCCTTGCGTATGTTACGCTTTCTTTTATTGCGTCTAAAACTTGATTGTCTGTCATATCAAGTTTATGCTTCATATGAACTGGACTAGTAGAAATAAAAGTATGGATTCTAAATCTTGACGCATATTTTAAAGATTCATGGCATGCATCAATATCTTTTTTCATTGCCCTGGATAATCCACATGGAATAGAGTTTTTTAAACTTTTGCTAATTGCTGATACCGCTTCAAAATCACCTGGTGAAGAAATTGGAAATCCAGCTTCGATTATATCAATGCCCATCTCGTCAAATACTCGTGATATTTGGATTTTTTCTTCCACACTCATAGATGCACCTGGAGACTGTTCTCCATCTCTCATAGTGGTATCAAAAATAAAAACTTTCTCTTTGTTAGCCATAATTTTTAAAAATTTTGTTTGAGGATAATACAGCCTCTCGTATAGATTGCAAAATAAAAGAGAGATTTCAACCCAATTTGGATCTAAAATTAGTTTTTATCGCTATCAACCAATTTCTTTTTAGTAATCCAAGGCATCATAGCCCTTAGTTCTGATCCGACTTTTTCTATTGGGTGCTCTGCTAGTTTTGCTCTAGTCTGTAAAAAATTTTTTTGGCCATTTTTACATTCGTCAATCCACTCTTTTGTAAACTTGCCAGTTTGAATTTTTTCTAAAACTTCTTTCATTCTTTTTTTAGTTTCATCTTTGTTAATAATTTTTGGGCCTGAGACATACTCACCATATTCGGCCGTATTAGAAATTGAATAATTCATATTTGCTATTCCTCCCTCATAAATAAGATCAACTATTAGTTTTACCTCGTGAACAGTTTCAAAATATGCCATTTCTGGTTCATAGCCTGCTTCGACCAGTGTTTCATAACCATTTTTAATTAATTCCACTAATCCTCCACATAATACAGTTTGTTCTCCAAACAAGTCCGTTTCAACTTCATCTTTAAAAGTAGTTTCTATAATGCCAGACCTTCCCCCTCCGATTGCTGATGCATAAGACATTGCAATATCTCTAGCTTTTCCTGACCCGTTTTGGTGAACTGCAAAAAGGCATGGAACACCTCCACCTTTTTCAAATTCACTCCTAACTAAATGACCGGGACCTTTTGGAGCAACCATAAATACATCCAGATCTTTTCTTGCTTTAATTAAATCGTAATGAATATTTAATCCATGGGCAAAAGCTATTGAAGTTCCTTCTCTAACTCTTTGTTCAATATGATTTTTATAAATTGATGCTTGTAATTCATCAGGTGTTAAAACCATAACAACATCAGCCCATTCAGCTGCATCTGATAAATTCATTACTTTTAATCCTTTTGACTCAGCCTTCGATTTGCTAGAGGATCCATCTCTTAAAGCTACAACTACTTCTTTAACTCCGCTATCTTTTAAATTTAAAGCATGAGCGTGTCCTTGACTTCCATAGCCAAAGATAGCTATTTTTTTATCTTTAATTAAATTTACATTTGTATCTTTTTCATAAAACATTTTCATTTTTATACTCCTATTTATTTAAATATTTCAAATCCTCTAGTCATGGCTACTGCGCCTGTTCTCGAAACACTAACTAAACCCATTTTTTTCAAATTTTTTGACATCGCATCTATTTCTCTTCTGAGCGCAGTAATTTGAATTACATAAGATTTAGTTGTCCTATCCAATATTACAGCATTATACTTTTTACAAGCTTTTAGAGCTTTTTGTCTCTTATTATTATTTCCCACAAGTTTAAATAAAGCCATTTCTTTGAAAATTACATTTTTATCTTCTCTTTTAAAATCTGCAACTTTATGTACAGGTACTAGTTTTTTTAACTGCAATTTAATTTGCTGAATAACTTGTGGTGTCCCGGTTGTAACAATTGTTATTCTCGAGATATTTAGTTTTGAATCTATTTCTGCAACTGCTAAAGACTCTATATTGTAACCTCTGCCTGAAAATAAACCCACAACTCTTGCAAGGACTCCCGCTTCATTATCAACCCAAACAACAATTATATGTGTATCTAATTTGCCTTTTTTTCCTGGTATACTGTATGCAGATTTCGATTTGCTCATTATACTAAAGTTTTTCCTTTTCCTGTTATTTTATTTTCTTTTTGATCTTTGGGGCCCAACAACATTTGGTTATGTGGCTTACCGGAAGGAATCATTGGAAAACAGTTTTCCTGTTTATCTACAAGACAGTCAAAAATTACAGGCCTATCTGTGTTAATCATTTCTATAATTTTGTCATCTAGTTCCTCTGGTGTTTTCGCCCTTATACCAACGCAACCATAAGCTTCAGCCAGTTTTACAAAATCTGGCAAAGCTGCTGTGTAACTTTCTGAATAATTTTTATCATGCAATAATTCCTGCCACTGTCTTACCATTCCCATATATTCGTTATTTAAAATAAAAATTTTAATTGGTAAATTGTATTGAACAGCGGTAGACATCTCTTGCATAGTCATTAAAACTGACGCTTCTCCAGCTATGTCTATAACTAATTTTGAAGGGTGAGCTATTTGAACTCCTACTGCAGCAGGTAAACCATATCCCATAGTTCCAAGTCCACCTGATGTCATCCATCTATTTGGCTTATCAAATTTATAATGTTGAGCAGCCCACATTTGATGTTGGCCTA
>MDTA01105584.1_pt1 | contig 18700 bp, 19 predicted proteins | sample 811151 | NCBI WGS metagenome assembly MDTA01 (sample SAMN05326648, study PRJNA326480) | marine metagenome | isolation source: seawater | place: Indian Ocean: South | collected 2010
CCCAGATTTTCAAAAATTTTAGCTTGGAAAAAAGCTTCTTTGGGACCAGCAAAAAATGTTGGCAAATTGATTGATAAAACATTTATATTTCTAAAAAATTTATTTTTTTTTAAATAGAGATAAGACTTAATCAATGTATTTGATGAATATTTATTTTTTATACTTAATATTAAAAAAATTGTAATTTTCTTTTTTGTTTTAATTATTTTTTGCTGAATTAAATTATGACCTATATGAGGAATATTTCTTGTTGAAAATGCTGAAATTTTATTTTTAATTTTATTGAGTTTTTTAATCATTTGGAAATTATTATTATCAAAAAATTTTTTTATCTTGTGAGGATAAATTATAACCTTCCCGCCAAGTGCACATGGATTTTTATTTATTTTTTTTGAAAATTTATAAACTCCAACATGTTTTTTACTTGTTGTTCCAAAAACAGAATTCAAAAAAAAATTTTTTTTAATTAAAAATTTTGATTGTAAATTTAAAAATCCCACAATTTCATTTTTGAACTTTAAATTTATTTTTTCACCAACTTTCAATCGCTCGTATTTTTTTCGTGAACAATAAACGTTTATTGGGATAGTAAAATTAACTTTATTAAATTTATTTTTTTTTAATATACTATCGTGATCATCATGACAAACGAATCCATTTAAAGGTCTATAAAGCCCTAAATATAAATTAATTGCATTAACATAATCAGATCTATCTATATTGATAAAGTTTATCATTTTTGAATTAATAGATTTAATGTTAGTTGATATCTATTTTGTAAAGTTCTTTTAAATTACTTTCTTTACTCATATCTAGTTTTTACAAAGGAAAAATACAGTATATTGCATAAATTGAAAGAATAATTTTCTTTACTGTTCAAAAATTGAACGTTATATTGTTCAACTTTTGAACATATGAGAGATGATCCAGATCAGTTTAACGTGTTAAGAAAAATAAAATCAAATCCTAACTCTTCACAAAGAGAATTGGCATCTGAATTAGGTTTTAGTTTGGGTAAATTAAATTATTGCCTTAAAGCATTAAGTCAAAAAGGATTAATTAAGATCAAAAATTTTCAAAAAAATCCAAATAAAATTGGTTATTCATATATTTTAACTCCCAAAGGTTTTGCTGCAAAAACTCGTTTAACATTAAATTTTATGAAAAGAAAAATGAAAGAATACGATGAACTCAAGATGGAAATAGAAAGTGAAAAAAAAATAAAGAATGTGGATAATAGCTAAAATTGATAAAAAAAAAATTTCCTTTTTAAAAAAAGATCTTAATAAAAAATTAGGACATGATGTAAAATTTTATTCTCCAAAGATTAAATTAAGACAAATTCTAAAAGGAAAAATTCAGATAAAAGAAAAATTTTTACTGGGAGATTATTTACTATGTTTCCATAAAGGTTTTTCTAATAAATCCATAATAGTATCATTAAAATACTGTAAAGGTTTAAAATATTTTTTAACAGATTTTTTTCATTCTCAATATGAAATTGAAAAGTTTATTGACAAATGTAAAGAGAATGAGGATGAAAATGGTTTTATTAAGTCGTCATTTTTTGATTTTGCAACCATAAAAAAATTTGAATTTATTTCAGGACCTTTCAATAATATGATTTTTAACGTTCTGAGAGAAAATAAATTATCTATCAAAGCATCAATGGGTAATTTTAATATAACAGTTTCTAAAGAAGAGAATTTTTTTAGACCTGTATAGAGTAAAAAATTGTTGTGTTATTAATTATTGTAAAAAAATTTGATTTTTACATTGTGCGGAGCTATGTCTAGTTTATAAATTAATGATTAAATACATTATTACTGGCGGCGCAGGTTTTATAGGAAGCCATTTAGTGGAAAAATTAATAAAGAAAAATAAAAAAATTATTGTTTTAGATAATCTTTCAACAGGAAGAATAGAAAATATTAAAAGATTTAAAAAGAAAATAAAGTTTATTAAATGTGATATTTCAAAAAAAGGGAATTGGATCAAAGTGTTTAGAGGTAGGTGCTATGTTTTTCATTTGGCTTCTTTAGCAGACATTGTTCCAAGTATACAAAATCCAAAAAAATATTTTGAGTCTAATGTAAATGGAACACTTAATATTTTAGAAGCATGTAGAAATGCAAAAATAATAAAGTTTATTTATTCTGCATCATCTTCTTGTTATGGAATTCCAAAAAATTATCCAACAAAAGAACTAGAAAAAATAAATCCTATGTATCCATACGCATTAACCAAAAAAATGGGTGAAGATTTAATTGTTCATTGGTCAAAAGTTTTTGACATTCCTTTTATTTCACTAAGATTGTTTAATGTTTATGGAACTAGATCAAGAACATCGGGCACATATGGAGCAATGTTTGGTGTTTTTTTAGCTCAAAAATTAGCTAATCATCCATTTACAATTGTAGGATCAGGGAAACAAACTAGGGATTTTACTTATGTAACTGATGTTGTAGATGCTTTTTTAAAATGCAGCAAATCTAAAATATCTAATGAAATATTTAATATTGGAAGTGGTAAAACAATAAGTGTGAATAAAATAACTAGTTTGATCAAAGGAAAAAAGGTATTTATTAAAAAAAGACCAGGAGAGCCAAACTGTACTTTTGCAGACATATCAAAGATTAAAAAATATATTGGTTGGGCTCCCAAAATAAATATAGAAAAAGGCGTAGATATGCTCTTAAATGATATCGAGTATTGGAGAAAAGCACCTCTTTGGACCCCAAAAAAAATTAACAAAGCAACAAAACTTTGGTTTAAACATTTAAAAAAATGAAAAAAAAGATTTATTTATTAAAAGACCTTGCAGAAATAATCAAAAACGAGAAGATTAAAAAAAAAACTATCGTTCATTGTCATGGTGTATTCGACTTACTTCATATTGGGCATATCAAACATTTAGAAAAGGCGAGAAAACTTGGAGACAAATTAGTAGTTACATTAACTTCAGACAGGTATGTAAATAAGGGACCAGGAAGACCTGTATTTAATGAGTCTTTAAGATGTGAGGCAATAGCAGCTTTAGATGCAGTTGATTATGTTGCAATTAATGATGCAAGCACTGCTATAAATCCAATAAAGACACTGAGACCAAACATTTATTGCAAAGGTACTGATTATAAAAATTTTAAAGATGATATTACCGGAGAAATAAAGAATGAGTTGAAAGAACTAAAAAAAGTAAAAGGTAAAATTTTTTTTACGGAGGAAATGACATTTAGTTCAAGTAGAATAATAAATAGATCGACTAATTTTTTTTCACGTAAACAAAAAAGTATTATTAAGAAAATAAATGAAAAGTTAAATTTTAAAGAAATTAAAAATATCATAAATAATTTTAATAAATTTAAGGTCTTAATAATTGGAGAAACAATTATTGATCAATATAATTTTTGTGAAGCTCTAGGTAAATCTGGAAAAGAACCAATCCTAGTTTTGAAAGAGACACAAAAAGATCAATATTTGGGTGGTGTATTAGGTATTGCTCGGAATATGTCAGAAATTTGTAAAAATATAAAAGTAATATCTATGGTTGGTGAAAAAAAAGAATATTTGAAAGATATAAATAAAAATTTACCAAAAAATATTTCAAAAAAATTTATTTTTAAAAAAGACTCTCCCACAATTGTAAAAAAAAGATATGTTGACAATATTAGCCAAAGCAAAGTAATCGGTATTTACAATATTAATGATGGAATTTTAGGTAAGAGAGATGAATTAAGATTTAATCAAATTCTTAAAAATGAAATACCAAAGTATGATTTAGTGATAGTTTCAGATTATGGTCATGGACTTATCTCGAAAAAAAGTGCCAAAATGATTTGTAAAAATTCTAAATTTTTAGCTTTAAACGCACAAGTAAATGCATCAAATATAGGATATCATACTATAAGGAATTATAGTAATTTTGACACTTTGATAATTAATGAAAAAGAAATAAGACACGAAATGAGAGACAAAGTAAGCAAATTAGAAATTCTGATTAGCAATTTGTCTAAAGAAAAAAAAATTAAAATTGTGATAGTTACAGTAGGAAGCAGAGGGTCAATTTTGTATGTTAAGAAACTAAATAAGTTTTTTTATGCTGATGCTTTTGCACATAAAATTGTCGACAAAGTTGGCGCAGGAGATACTATGCTTTCTGTAATTGGATTATGTTTAAAATCAAAAATTGACTATAATCTTACTTTATTGATAAGTTCATTAGCAGCGGCACAGTCAGTTGAGTCAATTGGAAATAAAAATACAATTAAGAAATTAAAAATTCTTAAAACTTTGGAAAGTATTTTAAAGTAATTATGAATTTAAATACCACCATACAAAATTATTGGACATATCTTGAGAAGAAGAGTCTTCCCCCTAGGTATGTAAGTAAAGTGAATAAACTTGATTTTTCAATCCTTAAAAAAGCAATAGATAACAAAGATATTAATTATATAAAAAAAATTATTTCTCGAATGTATATCAATAAAGAGGCATTTATTTTAAAAAATTCAGCCTCCAAAAAATTAAAAAAAACTATATTAGACTTAGCAAACAACTATAAAAAGAAAAGATCTAGTTTTCACAAAATGTATGATGGATGCCCGAACTTTCATAGAGTGATTGATAAAAAAATTACTAAAAAATATAGTTTGTTTGCAATTAAGCATTCGTTTTATTTTTATAATTGGAATATTAAAACAAAATTAGAGAAAAAACTTAAATATGGCGTTTATAAACATTGGCGTTATATCAAATTTTTAGCTGGAAATGGCAAAAATAAATTTGAAAAAAATATCCCTAGTGATGGACAAATTGATAGACTTCAAATAGTAAGATACCCAGCTGGTGGAGGAGAGTTGAGAGATCATGTGGATCCAAGAAAAAATCAAAGAATAGTTTCAGGTATAATAATGAGTAAATTAGGAGAGGATTTTCAAAGAGGTGGCTTTTATTTTAGGTCTTCGAAGTCAAATAAATTAAATATAGAGAAATATCTGGATGAAGGAGATGCAGTGATTTTTTATGGTTCAATAGCTCATGGTGTCGATAAGGTAGATCCTAATGAAAAATTAATTTGGAATAGTAATAAAGGTAGATGGTTTATAGGTATGTTTGTTAATGACAGCGACCATATTAAAAATAGAATTACCGCAAAAGACTTAACAGGCAGTGTAAAGTAGCAATTATTTTTCGTATGTTAAATTTAAATTTAGAAAATGATTTTATAAATAAAAAAATCATTGTAACTGGAGCTTCTAAAGGTCTAGGGGCAGAAACATGTAAGGCTCTGGCATTACGTGGTGCTAAAATTGCTATGTTTTCAAGATCAAAATTAAAGATGGATAAATTAAAAAAAACAATGAAAAATTCATCAAGCCATACAGCTATTAAAGTCGATTTATTAAAGTCGAGGTCTTTGAGTTTAGCAGTTCAAAAAGCAAAAAAATTTCTTTCAGAAATCGACATTGTAATTCATGTTGCAGGAGGTGGGTATGGATTAAAAGACTCTTTAATTAAAAGTTCAGATTTAAATACTCTTTTTCAGGTAAATCTAGGTGCAGCAGTAGAAATTAATAAACTTGTTGTTGAACAAAAAAAAAAGAATAAAGATTTGAAACTTATTCATGTTGGTTCGATAGCATCAAATGAAGCTGTTGGTTCTGTAGGATACAATGTTGTAAAATCAGCTTTAGCCGCCTACGTTAGAAGTTTAGGAAGAGAGCTCAGCTATAATAAAGTTTTAGTAACTGGAATTTTGCCAGGAGGATTTATTGCTAAAGAAAATGCAATGGAAAGATTAAAAAAGAATAATTTTAATATATATAAAAAGTTTATAAAAAATCGTCTTCCAAGAGGTGTAATGGGTAAAGTTGATGAAGTTATACCGATGTTACTTTTTTTATGCTCAAAACACTCTGAAATGATGGGTGGATGCTTAATACCTATGGATGCAGGAGAGGGAAGGTCTTATCAAATTTAATAAATTTATTTATTCTCTAAAAATGATAAGTTATTATTTAGTTTAAAGTTATGAAAAAACCAGTTTTAAATGCGAACTTAATTAAAAAATATCACCAAGACTTAGTTTTTAATTATTCAGAATATCCAACAAAAGATCATTGGGATTTTGATTTTAAAAATGATCAATATAAAGATGCAATCTTAGATTGGTTTCCAAAAAATAAAGACAAAAAAATATTTTTTTATGTCCATATTCCTTTTTGTGAGGAATTATGTTGGTTTTGTACCTGTAGTAAATTTATTAATAAAGATTATCAAAAAGTTACAGATTATTTAAATTACCTTTATAAAGAAATTGATTTACTTTTTGAACATTTAAATAAGAATAATATAGAACTAAATGTGGGAACAGTTTTTTTTGGTGGAGGATCTCCAACAATTTTGAATAGAGAAGATCTAAAAAAATTAGTAAATAAACTTAAAGGATTGTTTGATTGGTCAAATGTTGAATTTTTCACTGTAGAAAGTGATCCAAGAAGAGTTGATGAAGACAGATTAATATATAATCATGAAATTTGTGGAACAAATAGAATATCTTTTGGTATGCAGGATTTAGATCCTGAAGTACAAAGAAGAGTAAATAGAATTCAACCTGCAAAGTTATTTGAGGATATTCTTACTCCAAAAGTGAGAAAAATGTATAAAGAAATTGCTTTTGATCTTCTAATTGGACAACCAGGACAAACCATAGAATCTATGTCTAAAACTTGTGATGAAATTATAAGGCTTCAGCCAACATTAGTCCAGCTATCACTAATGGCATATAAACCATGGGTAGCTAAGTATCAAGTACAGATGCTAGCAGAGGGTCCTTTGCCAGATTTTTTAGAAAGAAAAGAGTTATTAGAAATTATACATAAAAAATTAAAAGCAGGAGGTTATATAAGAACTGGATTTGAATGTTACTCATTGCCTAACAGCCCAATGACAAAAGCTTTTGAAGAGGGCAATGCGCATTATGGAGCATCGGGTCATCAACCAGGCGGAAGAGTAAATTTTATTGCAGTTGGTAGCTCATCGATGAGTAATTTGGGAAACGATTATTATGTACAAAATTTTTATGATATCCCATCTTATAAAAAAGCTTTAGATCAAAACTTATTACCATCATTTAGAGGTATGAAATTAAATGAAGATGATAAGATTCGTCAACATGCTACTCAACAAATAAGAAGCTATTTTAAAATTGATTATAAAAATTTCGAAGAACAATTCGGAATTAATGTTAAGGACTATTTTAAGAAGGAAATAGAGTTTATGAAAGATATGCATAATGATGGATTAGTAGAATTTTCCAATGAGGGTATATTTTTGACTGAAATTGGAAAAGATTTTACTCAAAATATAATGAATGTGTTTGATAAATATGATCCACCTAACAAATCATACAAAGAAAGATTAGATACTGTGAAAAAGGCTAAAGAAGCTCAAGCAGCAGTTCAAGAAAATATCTAAATAAAATCAGTATAAATTAAAATGAATTATAGAAAATTTTCAGATTTAGGCTGGAATGTCTCTGAAATTGGACTTGGCTGTTGGCAAATTGGTTGGTGCTGGGGGGATGTATCTGATCAAGATGCTAGAGATATACTTAAAAATTCTTTGGATAATGGTATCAACTTTTTTGATACCTCTGATACGTATGGAGATGGAAGAAGTGAAAAATTCTTATCTGAAATTATTAAAAATACATCTGAAAAAATATACGTAACAACAAAACTTGGAAGAAGAATAAGAGGAACAAATTATCCTAAAGGATATAAACATCATCCAATGGAAGAATTTATAGATAGATCCCTTAAGAATCTGGGTATAGAATGTATCGACTTAGTTCAATTACATTGTCCTCCCTTAGAAATTTTAAAAAAAAAAGAGACTTTTGAAAGTATGGATCTCTTTGTCAAAAAAGGAAAGATATTACACTATGGTGTAAGTGTACATACTATTGAGGACGCCTTAGAAGCAATAAAGAATCCAAATGTAAAAAGCATTCAATTAGTTTTTAACATTTTTAGACAAAAACCTTTAGATAATTTTTTTGATCAAGCAAAGAAAAAAAATATTGCTGTGATTGCTCGGGGTCCGCTTGCTAGCGGTTTATTAACTGGCGAAATAACAAAGTATACAAAATTCCCTAATAATGATCATAGAAATTATAATATTAATGGAGAAGCATTTGATATAGGTGATACTTTTTCAGGTGTAAACTTGGACAAAGGTTTAAAAGCAATTGATTTATTAAAAGATATTTTACCTAAAAACTTTTCATTAGCAGACTTAGCATTAAAATGGATTTTATCATATGATGCTGTTACAGTTGTTATTCCAGGAGCAACAAATAAAAAACATGTCAAAAAAAATTGTAGAGCATCTGATTTAGATGAAATTTCCGAAATAATTCCAAAAATTAAAGAGGTTTATGAAAAACTTATTAAACAAGATGTTCACGAAAGATGGTAAAAATTTTTTATGAGATATGAAAATTTAGGAACTTCAGATCTTAATGTAAGCAAAATATGTTTGGGAACAATGACTTTTGGAGAGCAGGTTTCTGAAAGTCTGTCTTTTGATCTTTTAAATTTTGCTAATGAAAAAGGAATTAATTTTATCGATACAGCAGAAATGTATCCTGTATATCCTAAAAGGGAAACACACGGAGATACAGAGAGAATTATTGGTAAGTGGATAAAAGAAAAAAAAAACAGAGATAAAGTAATTATTGCATCTAAGATTGCATCAGGTCATCCAAAAGGCATTGGTGCTACTGAACTAGCCTGGATTAGAAATGGTGGAAGAAATCTCTCTTTTAATAAAACAAATATTAACATGGCAATAGATGACTCACTAAAAAGATTGCAAACAGATTACATTGATTTGTATCAACTCCATTGGCCAGAAAGAAATGTAGCAGTCTTTGGAGAGCTAGATTTTAAATATGATCCTGATGATAATTATTGGACACCAATTCAAGAAGTATTGGAAAATTTGAATGAATTAATTAAAATTGGAAAAGTAAGACATATTGGATTATCGAATGAAACTCCATGGGGTATATTAAAATTTTTAAAGATTTCTGAGGAAAAAAATTTACCCAGAGCTATCTCTGTCCAAAATGGCTATAACTTAGTAAATAGAGTATTTGATATTGCAAATTCAGAAGTTTCCTTGAGAGAAAATTGTGGTTTGTTAGCATATTCTCCTCTAGCAGGTGGAAGATTAAGTGGAAAATATGCAAATGGAAATAAACCACTTAAAGCAAGATTTACACTTTGGCCAAAAAGATTTTCGAGACATCACACAGAACGGGGTGAAATAGCCATAGACAAATATATAAAGTTAGCTAAAAAATTCGACTTATCTCCAAGTGTGTTCGCTAATTCATTTGTTATAAATCGACCATTTGTAGCAAGTAGTATAATTGGGGTAACGTCAATAAATCATTTGAAAGAAAATATAGACTCTATAAACATAAAATTTACAAAGGAAATGTTTGATGAAATTGAAGAGATACATAAATCAGATCCAAATCCATGTCTTTAAAAACAATTCTAAATAAAATTATATGACACTTATTGAAGAACTTATTAATGGAAAAGGTTATAAAGTTTTTTCAATTGAAAATATGAAAGAGCTTAGAAATTTAAGAGATAAATTTATTAAAAAAATGAATATAGCAAAAAACGATAAAAAAAATATTTATAGTGTTAGAAAAAAATTAGCGAAAATGTCTAAAGCAGATTTAAATAAATCAATGATCAATTTACTATCGTTTAATGATTTATCTGAAATGATTATAAATTCATGTCCATCACTTGTAAAAAGTTTGTGTGGTAAAGAACTTTATATTCAAAGAAGAGCACATACGATTATCAATGTTCCAGGAAAGGGTCAGCAAAAACAATGGACACATTACGAATTAATGTCTGGAATTTCTCCATTTACTTTTGTTATATGGACACCTTTACATGATTTAGATGACAGTGGTGGAGTTTATTATATTGAACAAAATGAGTCTTTAAGAATGATGAAAATAGAACAAAATGATGGCCTTGTTAACGGGCCTAAAATTTTAGATTTGATGCAAGACCAAAAACCAACAAAATTAAAGTTTGGACAAGGAATAGTCTTTAACCCTTTTGTTTTACACGGAAATGTTAACTTTAAATCAAATTTAGCTAGGATCGCATGTAATGTAAGATTTCAAAGTAGTAAAAAACCACTATTACAAAAAAATACAGATTATTTAAAATATTACAAAATTTCATAATAATTCATGACAACAGCAAGTGTTACTACAGATATTAATATTGGTCCATTTAAAATTCCAAGTAATGGTCAGAATATGATTATGAATAATTATGCACAAAGAAACAATCTAATAATTGAATTTGTGATACCAGAACCAATGATGTCAAATGCACTTGCTACTGTACAATGGCTACATAAAGAAAATAAATTTAAAAAAGTAATACTTTGTTCTATACATCAATTACCTAAAGAAAAAAAAAGAATTAAAGATCTAATCAAATCAATGAAAAATGTTGAGTTTCATTTTGCTTTAGAAGGTATTAGTGGAAAGGGAAAAAAATTCTTATCAAATATGATTTTGGAGGCAAAATTGTTTTCTAATTCAAAAGTCTTAGATAGTAATAAAACTAATTGGTTAAATCTATATAAAATGTTAAATCCAAATAAAAAAATATAAGAATATAAAATTACTTTGTGTTAATTTATTGATACTTATGCCTAAAAAAAATAGAAGAAACAAACTTCATAACGATCATTTTAAAAAAATGATTTATCTGGATAAATCTAAAATTACACTTGGTTCATACTCATCTTATGAGTGGGCTAATGATCCAAAGCACTTAATTTTTAGTTTATCTAGATATAAATTTGTATCAAAAATGTTAAATGGTAATAATAGAGTTTTAGAAATTGGAGCTGGTGATGGATTTAAATCTCGAGTTGTTGACACAGAGGTTAAAAAATTAGATTTATGTGATGTAACATTATCCTCTAAAAATCAGTTTAAGTCCTCCTCAATGAACAAAAATGACTATTTCATACATGATTTTACAAAAAAAAAATTCAATAAAAAGTATGATGCTATATATGCTTTAGATGTAATTGAACATATTAAAAAGTCTCAATGTTCAAAATTTATAAGTAATATCAAAAGTAGCATAAAACCTAGAGGTGTTCTTATAATTGGTTGTCCAAGCCAAAGTTCACAAAAGTATGCAAGCAAATATTCAAAAAAACTTCATGTTAATTGTTTTGACAAAGATCGTTTACAGAATTATTTGAGCAATTTTTTTAAAAATGTATTTACTTTTGGTATGAATGATGAAGTTTTACACACTGGTTATGATAAGATGTGCCATTATGTTTTTGCAATCTGTATTAAGTGAAAGAATAAATGATTAAAAGTTTTTCAGAAACTGGCTTTATTATAGTTCGTAATGCTATAAGCAAAAAATTAATTAAAGATATTCAGAATGAAATCTTTGATGTTCTAAAAATAAGAGACCCTAAGGAAACGGGAAGATATAAAAAGTTTTGTTCTATAGTTGAAAATCTTAAAATTAATGAATACGATTTTACAAAACCAATTTTTGAGTCACTTCATTTTAAAGGATTATTAGAAAAAATGTTTCTTGAAAAAAAATTCTATAAAGCAGTTGTAGATTTGATGGGTAAAGATTTGGCATTTTGTACGGATACAGGAATAACTCTCAATCTTCCAAATAAACCAAATCCAAAAAAAAATTATTTATTTAAAGACTGGCACCAAGAAATTTGGTCAGGTGCCAATCCCTCTACAATTCAAATATGGACACCATTAATTCATAAGGATAGCAAAAATGGTCAAATGGAGCTGATTAAAGAATCTCATAAATGGGGTCATGTGCCTCACATAAACAGACAACCAACACTTCTTCCAAAAAAATTTGATACAAAAAAATTGAATTTAGAATATGGTGATGTAATCATTTTTAGCACACTATTAATTCATAGATCGTTACCGACAATTTATCCAAGATTATCTCTTCCTATTCTTTTAAAAAATTTTAAAAGTAAAGATTCTTCTTACCAAGATAATAGAAGCTTTAAGATTTATTCATATTCAGAAATTACCAAAATTGAAAGAATATTAGGAAACCATTTCCTAACTCCTTATAGACTTAAAAATTTGGATGAAGATTAAAAAATTTAAATAATAAATTATAATGAGAATACTAATCACCGGTGGAGCAGGCTATGTTGGATCAAAGTTAGTTCCAAAATTAATCAATTTAGGTCATCATATAACTGTATTGGATTTAATGATTTATGGATCTGATGTTTTAAATGATGATTCAAAATTATCAAAAATTACTGGAGATATAAGAAATACAGATTTATTAAAAAAAATAATTCCTGGACATGATATGGTAATCCACCTAGCATGCATTTCCAATGACCCAAGTTTTGAACTCAATCCAAAATTAGGTAAATCTATAAATCTTGATGCATTTGAGCCTCTTGTGAAAATAAGTAAAGAAAATGGTGTTAACAGATTCATATATGCTTCATCCTCATCAGTTTATGGTATTAAAAAAGAAAAGAATGTTACTGAGGATATGAAACTTCAGCCCCTGACTGACTATTCTAAGTTCAAAGGAGATTGTGAAAAAATATTAAATAGTTATAAATCAGAAAATTTTATTACGACCACAATTAGACCATCGACTGTGTGTGGTTATGCAAAAAGACAACGATTGGATTTGGTGGTAAATATATTGACAAATTATGCGTATAATAAAAGAGAAATTCAAGTTTTTGGAGGAGATCAATTAAGACCCAATATTCATATAGATGATATGGTCAAATCATACTTAGCAGTAATTGATGCACCTGATAACAAAATAAATGGTGAAATATTTAATGTTGGATATAAGAATCAAACTGTTAATGAACTTGCTGAGGATGTTATGAATGTAATTGGAGATGATATCAAAATAATTAAGACCAAATCCGAAGATAACCGATCTTATCATGTAAGTTCACAAAAAATTAAAGATGTATTAGGATTTGAAACTAGTCTTACTATTAGAGATGCTGTAAAGGATTTAAAAATAGCTTTTGAAAAAAAACTTTTACCCAACTCCTTCTCTGATGAAAAATATTTTAACATTAAAAGAATGCAAACGTTAAAAATGGTCTAATTGTGATTAATAAAAGAGATTTTTATTCTAATAAAATAGTAAATAAACCTTGGGGATATGAATATGTAATTTATAGCAATTCTAACAAATTAGCAATTACACTAGTTAAAATTAATTATGGACATAAAACTTCTCTTCATTGTCATCCACAAAAAAAAACAGGATTCATAATTTTATCAGGTAAAGCACAAGTTCAAATTGGAATTTATAAAGAGAATAAAAAATGTTTTAATTCTCTGTCACGATTAGTTTTTAGGCCAGGCTTATTTCATTCACTTAAATCAATTTCTAAAAATGGGTTATATGCTCTTGAAGTTGAAACACCTTATAAAAAGAGAGATTTAGTGCGTTTTCAAGATAATTATGGAAGGCAAAAAAAAGAATATGAGGGAAAACGTTTTACAAAAAATTTGGATTCAAAATTTTTAAAGTTTAAGAATCCAAAACAAGGCAAGCAAAATATTTATAAATTTAATAATGTAGAGATAACAATCGAGTCCAAAAAAAATTTTAAAGGTTTAAAAAAAAGAGATGACAAAAGCACATCAGCAATACTTAAAGGCAGCCTTGTTGATAAAAAGGGCCAGAATGTAATTTCTTATGGAGAAATTATTAAAACAAGTACTTTGAGAATTCTTTCAGATAAGTTTATTATAAAAAAACCATTAACAATTTTAAGAGTTTCTAAGAGATAATGAAAGTTAGATATTCGTATTTAAAGCAACAATTTTCCAAAAGTGGAGATCTTTGGATAAGATTAAAAAAATTTGTTTCGACTGGTGATTTTACTTTAGGTAAAGAGCTTGAAAAATTTGAAAAAAACTTTGCCAGATTAATTGGTTCCAAATATGCAGTGGGTGTAAATTCAGGTACTGATGCTATTAAGCTATCTCTCAAAACTCTAAATATTAAACCTGGTGATGAAGTTATTACAGCTGCAAATACTTTTGTTGCTACAGTAGGAGCTATTACAGAAATTGGTGCAAAACCAGTTTTTGTTGATTGTGATGATACCTTTTGCATGAATATTTCAATGTTAGAAGAAAAAATTACAAAAAAAACTAAAGCAATTGTGCCCGTACACTTCACAGGTTACATGACTGATATGCCAAAATTAATTAAAATTTCAAAAAAATACAAAATACCAATTGTCGAAGATGCCTGCCAATCTATATTAGCTAACATTAACAAAAAAAATGCTGGAACTTGGGGAGAGTTTGGTGCTTTTTCACTTCATCCTTTAAAAAATATCAACGTTTGGTCAGATGGTGGAATAATAACAACTAATAACTTTAATTATTATAAGAAATTGAGATTATTAAGAAATCATGGTTTAGTAGACAGAGACACAGTAAAAATTTGTGGTTATAACTCTCGTCTTGATACATTTCAGGCTGTAGTTGGTAATTGGCTACTTCCCGAAGCTAAAAAGATTGCGAAAAAAAGAATTGAAAATGCAAATTTTTATGATGAACAATTTTCTACTATTCCTGAAATAAAAATTCCTCCAAGACCCAAAAATTCAAAAATTGTTTATCACTTATATGTAATTTTTGTTAAAAATAGAGATAGATTGTTGCAGTATTGTAAAAAAAAAGGCATTGAGGCAAAAGTACATTACCCTAAACCCATGTATCTTCAAGAAAGCCTAAAATTTTTAAAACATAAAAAAGGAGATTTTCCAGTTACTGATGAACACACAAAAAATATAATAACCTTTCCATGTGACCAACATCTTTCTTTAAATCAAAAAAAGTTTGTAGTTCAGTGTGTAAAAAACTTTTATAAGAAAAAAAATAATTTTTAATGAAACCTATAGAAAAACTTAAAAAAATAGGTTTGTTTTTCTTTTACGAACAATTAAAAAGAAGGAAATTAAAAAGTGCTGAACCAGAATTTAATATTTTAAAAAAATTTTTAAAAAAAAATGAAAATGTAATTGATATAGGTGCAAATATAGGAAGATATAGTTTTGAACTTTCATCAATAGTTGGTAAAAATGGTACTGTTTACTCATTTGAGCCTATCTTAAGAAGTTACTTAATATTTATAAGTCTTATTTTTTTGAGAAGAGTAAAAAATATTATTCCTTTCAATTTTGCTCTTTCAGATAAATCAAAATTTTTGAATATGAGGGAGGTAAAAACTCAAAGAAGATCTACAGCAAAAAAAATGATATACAATACCTACACGGGCTCTAAGGTTATTAAAAATGGAAATATAACTCAATATGCCAATAAGTTAGACAATTTAAAGATTAGTAAAAAAATATCATTTATAAAAATAGATTGTGAGGGTCACGAATTAGAAGTTTTAAAAGGGTCAATTAAGACAATTAAAAAAAATAAACCTATTTTATTGGTCCAAAATACTCATTATAATGTAAGCAAATATTTAAAATCTACCGGGTATAAGCAGGCACAGATACCATTAAAAAAAGCAAGAAAAAATTACTTATTTATGTATAAAACACAAAAAAAACTAATTTAATTATTCAAATGAAATCAGCAATATTAGTCAAAAATAAAAAACCTTTAGTAGTTGCAAATATTGATTTGCCTCAAGAATTAGATTTTGGACAAGTTCTTGTTAAGGTATTTTATAGTGGAATTTGTGGAGCTCAAATAAATGAGATAGATGCTGTCAAAGGACCAGATAAATTTTTACCACATTTGTTGGGTCATGAAGGATCTGGTGTTGTTGAAAGAGTTGGTAAAGGCGTCAAAACTGTAAAAAAAGGAGATCGTGTTGTACTTCATTGGAGACCTAGCTCAGGCATTCAATCAACGACTGCTAAATACATGTGGAATGGTAAAAAAGTCAATGCTGGTTGGGTTACCACGTTTAATGAAAAAGCAGTTGTTTCAGACAATAGGCTTACAGTTATACCCAAAGATTTTGACTTACGCACAGCAGCTCTTTTTGGATGTGCAATTACTTCTGGCTTTGGTGCTGTTAATAATGATGCAAACGTAAAAATTGGTCAATCAGTTCTAATTTTTGGAATTGGTGGAATGGGACTAAGCATTGCTTATGCATCATCATTAGTATCAGCTTTCCCAATCATAGGTATAGATATTCACAAGAGCAAAATGAAGATGGGAAAAAAATTTGGTCTGACCCATTATATTGATGGAAATAAAAAGGATTTAAAAACAAAATTACATAAAATACTAGAAAAAAAAGATCCAGAAATTATTTTTGAAACAACCGGAAATGCTAGATTGATGGAAAAAGCATATGATCTTACCCCTCACGACGGAAAGACAATTTTTGTAGGAGTACCTAATGATAAGATAAAAATAAATTCTTTACCATTAGCTTTTGATAAAGTCCTGAAAGCATCTCACGGAGGAGCATCTTATCCAGATCGAGATATTCCTAGATACATTAAATTATTAAAAAATAAGAAAATTAATTTAAATAATTTAATCACACATGAGTTTGAATTAAATGATATTAATAAAGCAATCGATTTGTTTAGAACTGGCAAAGCTGGTAGAATTATTATTAAACTCAGTAAGGAAAATTAGAGTTAAAATGGGAAAACATTTAGATATAGGGTACTTTAAAAAGCCTGTTAAAGTGAGAGCTAAAGTTGCAAAAGAAAGAACTGTATTAAACAAGATAAATGCATGGGAGCTTGGCAAAAAGTATTATGATGGAAATAGATTAGATGGATATGGTGGTTTTAAATATGATGGCAGATGGCTTAAACTATTACCACAAATTATAAAAAGATATAAGTTAACTAATAAATCGAAAGTTCTTGATTTAGGTTGTAAAAAAGGATTTCTTTTAAAAGATCTCAATATTTTGATACCAGGCATTAAATCATTTGGAATTGAAAATCATTCATATGCACTTAAAAATTCAATTAAATGTAAAAGTAAATTAATTCTATCTGAATATCACAAAATACCATTTAGGAACAAATATTTCGATTTTGTAATCGCATTTAATTCTCTTTACATGCACAATTTAGGAGATGTAATAAAATCATTGAAAGAGATTGAGAGAGTGTCAAAAAAAAGCTATGTGGTTTTAGCTTCTGGAGAGAATGATAATGAGAGAAATAAGTTTTATAAATGGACATTAATAGGAACAAGTATCTTATTAAAAAAGGAGTGGAAAGCACTTTTTAGAAAAATAAAATTTAATGGAGACTATTACTTTTCTTCAGCAAAATCCTTAGGTGTTAAATAATATATAAATAAAATGAGAGTAGCCGATTTTGTAATTAAATTTTTAGAGGAAAAAAAAATCAAAAACGTTTTTACAGTTAGTGGAGGTGGATCAATCTTTTTATGTGATGCTCTATATAAGTCGAAAAAAATTAACTATGTTTCTTGTCATCATGAACAAGCAGTTGCTTTTGCTACTGAAAGTTATTCTAGAGTCAAAAATAAACCTGGAGCTGCAATAATCACCACTGGACCAGGTGGCACAAATTGTACAACTGGAATAGCATGTTGTTGGATAGACTCAGTTCCATCAATCTTTATTTCTGGACAAGTCTATCTAAATCAAACAATTAGAAATACTGGTCTTAGACAATTAGGTGTTCAAGAATTTGATATTATAAGCATGGTTAAATCATCAACTAAATATTCTGTAATTGTTAAAACAGCTGAGAGCATAAAATATCATTTAGAAAAAGCTTACTACCTATCAACATATGGAAGACCAGGACCTGTTTGGATTGATATTCCAGCAAATATTCAAAATGCTCAAATTAATCCAAAAAAATTAGTTGGGTATAAAATTCATAAGAAAAAAAATAATTTCTCTAAAATAGACACAGACATTAAGCAAGTGGCTAAATTATTATCAAGAAGCAAAAAACCAGTATTACATTTAGGTCATGGAGTTAAAATTTCTAATGCCTCATCGTATCTTAGAAAACTAATAAATAAGTTTAAGATACCTTTTGCTTTAACTTGGAATGCATCAGACTTAATTGAGTCAAGTCATCCGTATTATGTAGGAAGACCGGGAGCTTTTGCGGAAAGAGGAACAAATTTTATAATACAAAATTGCGATTTATATATTTCAATAGGAACACGTTTACCATACATGGTAACAGGATACAATTCTAAAGATTTTGCAAGAAAAGCCAGAAAGATAATGGTCGATATTGACAAACACGAAATAAACAAAAATGATATTAAGACTTATAAAAAAATATGTTGTGATGCTAAATATTTTTTAAAAAAATTATTGAAATATATGCCAAAAAAAAATGAGGTTTATAAAAAATGGCATTCATATTGTAAATCTGTAAGAAAAAGATACCCAATAGTTCTTCCTGAATATAAAAGACAAAAAAAACTTAACTCTTATGACTTTATAGAAAATCTTTCAGATACTCTTAAAAATGATGATGTTATTGTTACTGACATGGGTTTATCATTTGTGGGAACTCATCAGGCTTTTAAAGTTAAAAAAGGACAAAAATTATTTACTAA
>MDTA01210776.1_pt1 | contig 18692 bp, 26 predicted proteins | sample 811151 | NCBI WGS metagenome assembly MDTA01 (sample SAMN05326648, study PRJNA326480) | marine metagenome | isolation source: seawater | place: Indian Ocean: South | collected 2010
AGAAAAGACCAATGCCTCCGAAAAAGAATGCAGTTGTTAGACGTTTGAAATTCAATTCTAACTCAAACTCAAACTCAAACTCGAACTCAAACTCAAACTCAAACTCAAACTCAAACTCGAAATCCAATAAGCAAATACTTAATCAATTGTATAATAACTTTGAAAAAGCTGAATTAAAGAGTAAACGCAAAAAATAAATAATGGAATATAATCCACGTAATTTATTATTATCACGTGTTAAAAGAGATAAACTATATATAGACGAACGCAGATGGAATAATCATATAAAAGAATGTATTATAAATGTAATATATTATACGATTATTGATTACATACACGTATCTCGAAAAAATAATAATAAGGCAATGTCAAATTTAGAAATAGATTATTACTTAACGGACGAATTTATAGAAACGGAATTTCCGGAACTTTATTTAGACGCTAATAGAGAATTTCATGAAAATGGTTTAATATTACATATTTTTGACAATTTTCAGAAAATTGATTCACCAAGTCATAGACGAATGATGTTTTATTTTATGAACATTTTATATTTTGATTTATAATTTTTTCAGGTTCAGATATCTGTTTCAAATGTTTTGTATGATATGAAAAATCATAACCGAGAAAATGATTTTTTATTTTATCCGAAATTGAAAAAGCATCCAATTTTCTAGATACTTGAGAACATACAGATTTTACTTCAAGTTCTAACAATTTATCTTCTTTCATAACAAAGTATTTTAAGGATTCATCCGTTACACCATTATTTTTCATTTTTTCAAACATTTTATTAGATTCACCATTCGATACGTAAAAGTATTTAGGAGAATACCCTAATATAGTTATACGTTCATATGAATTTGTATCACTAAAAATGAATATTAATGTACAAAGTATTAATACCCAAACTAACATATAGTATTATCCAACATATTAAAAACATCCTTTAATTTGTGACAAATATTAAATAATGTATCAATATCGTCTACCTTGGTAGGATCTTTAATTTCAAATTCAAATTGAAAAATAGTTGAATCCTCTGAATCCTTATCTTCGTTCAAACCTGCACATAACGTTATATCTATAGATAAATTTTTCCTGATATACGAACGACGTTCCTTCACAATTTTTCTGTGCCACTCGTTATCATCGTCTTCATTCTCTTCAACGGGCGTTTCTCTAGAAACACTAAAACGAATATCAAAAGGTGAATTTTTTAATTGTTTAAAATCTTGATTTTCAAGTCTTTCCTTTTTTATAAGGGTTTCTTCACCGGATGTTGTATCTATAGTTAATCTCAAATCACTATCATTTCTAGAATATACTTCATAATTTATATGTTCTATTCTTTCCCATCCTTTGTATTCACTAAAACCTTTTAATGCTTTAATATACACCTTTTCACCAACATTAGTATCGAAAAAACTTCCGTTAAATCTACCCAATCTAAATTCCATTTCAATGTTCTTTTCATTTTTGTATTTATCTAAAATAGGTTTTATAGTATCGCATAATTTATGTACGTCCATTTTTATTTTTTACTTTTAATAAACGCGTCTTCTTCTTAAGCCTTTTTTGTCGCTTTTTTTTAGATGCACGGTTTTACAAATATAGGAAATACGTGTTATTTTAATTCTGTTATACAAAATTTACTACATATACATGATATATCAGCACATATATTAGATAATAAATACACAGGTGATTGTAAATTTACTCAAGCTTATGAAAACCTTATTCATATATATTTCAAAACTAAAGAAACTAAAATTTTTACTGTGGAACCCGTATTACATGAATTTGTAAAAGTATTTCCAAGGTTTAGAATTGGTGAACCGCACGATGCACAAGACGCATTTTTTTGTATAATAGATATACTAGAACGTTCGTACCCATACATAAAAGAAATAGTATATGGAGAAACTAAACAAATAACCATATCACCGATTGGTAAAAATATAATAAAAAATCCATTTTGTATACACATATTAAACATGAAAAGGGATGTTAAAGATGTAAATACAATGATAAAAGAAAGTCATAAATGGAATACATTAGAAAATTATATAGACGAAAGAGGTAAAAAACATCACGTTGCTACAACAAGAATTCTATTTTCAAAATACCCAAAAATATTTTTCATATCTTTTGATAAAAAAAGTTTTGTAAATATTGAAGAAGAATTAGTAATCGAAAAAAACGTATACGTATTAAAGTCTACAATAATTCATAAAGGTATCCAATACGGTGGTCATTACATGTCTACAATAAAAATGGGAGAAGATTGGTTAATACAAGACGACGATACTTTAGGTAAATTGCACAATTTTCCTAAACAAGATAATCATTTCATACTGGTATACAATCTAAAAACTCCTTCATCTGAATATCCTCCTTAATATTAACGAGTGTTCTATAAAACGTTCTTCTACTATTAGGAAACGTTTTATCATTTCTTTTTTTAATAGGTTTCCACCAAATAGGACCATTTTCCCACGTCACGTACATACATTCTATAATATCACCTTCACGTAACCACTTATACTCATTCATTCTATCTAAAGGTATAGAAGACTCAAATATGTGCTTACCCCTATCTTGAATATATAATCTCCATACATACTTACCAGGTATACAACCAGGCGTTTCTGCTGTCTGACCCTTCTTTACAAGAAAATCAATAGTATTTTTATTTCTAGGTTTCCATTTAAACATTGTTTCATGTGTACCTATACGAATAGGTTCGTTTATAGGTGTAAATATAAGACCATCAATTTCCTGTTTTATATTTGGAAGATACTTATCCATGAAATTTTTAAAATTTTGGTGTAAATGAAACGTTTTTACTTTTAATGAAATTAGATCTGTGTTCATTACCATTGCTTTTTTTACTGTTTTTTTACAATACTCTAAACGTTCCAAAAAACCTTGGTTACCAACAACTTCGCCACACGTCATTAAACAATCATACACCATAAATGTATTTTCATATAATTCACCTTCAAGTATCGTACCTTTAAAAACTGCTAAACGAAAATTTAATGGAACCGTAAACATTTCCAATGCTCTATTTATAAATACACAAACCCTTTGATTTTCATATTGTAAAGCAATCATCATGTATCTAGTACCATCTGTCTTTTCACAAACAACGTATTTATTTTTTTCCAATATATCGAAATGTTTTCGTTCTATTGAAATAGGTTGACACCTGGGGAAAATACCTTTACCTTTTGTACCCCAAGATTCCTCCATAAATTTAATCGTGTATTTGTAAAGAGGATCACCCTTCTTTACAAAAACGCGGTTCATTCTGTTTTATATTTTTATTTTTTCTTTAATTACTTTTAACACCCGCAGCGTTTAAAATATTACTTATACATTCATGATTATATGTCATTATCAACTTAGCTTTAGTATAAGCAAGAATTTTGACATTTGATTCTAAAAATTTAGAAAACATTGTTTCAAAACGTGGGTAAATTTTATACGAACCACCTTTTTTATCCTTAATGTTTTTAGATACATTTTTACTCATTATTAAAAAACACTTTGATTTTGTTTGTTTCACCGTATAATAATCAGGACTAATTTTTCGAGAAACTTCGGTATCAAAGTGTAAACCAATTTGTTCAACGGGTTCTTTACATCCATCCTTCACTTTATTCTTAAATAAACCCCAATCAACACCTTCTATAACACCGGGAAAAACCAAACACCCAACACCTTCGTGTTTATCAAAACACTTTTTTAAACTTTCATCATCTATTTGTATACCAAAATCTATAAAAATAAGTCGTTCATGCGTTTTCATATACTGTCCAATTATTTCAGCTTTATCATAAGATTCATCATTGACAAAAACAACTTCATTTTCGCTACCATTTTGTAAACACATTATATTAAACCTAAGAATACTATGAAGAGTTTTTACGTGACATGATTTACTTCGAGTAACTAATATTGTAGCAAATTTCATATTAATATTTATTATTACAATCTAAACCTTAAGCCTTTCTTCTAAACATCCACTAAAAGGTAAATTACCAACGTGTCCTAAAGTGGTATAAACATCCGCGTAAATTTTACCACCAATTTGTTGCCACCTTCGACAAAATGCATAATCTTCAGAGAGATACCTTTTATTTGTAGGATCTATCATACAATCAAAAATTGCACAATAATTATCAATATCTTTATTTTGATGATCGTTTATACAATATAAATCATCTTTATAATGTTCGTGCATTTTTTCCAAAGAACCACGGCTAATAAGCATAAAACCCGTTGGTCCATCTAAAACTTCAACAAACCCATTTTCAACACTTCTTGTTGTAGCTCCAACATTAAAAACCAAACTCGAAGAAAGCATTGATAAATCACGTTCATCACCGTCTTCTAATGCCTTTTTAGCTTGTTCCCACATAATAACCTTCTTAGGGTAAATTGCAACTGATACCCCATGACCAGAACGAACAAGTCTAACAACGGATTTAGGATCGAAATCTACATCCGCATCAATAAAAAGAAAAAAATCACAATCTGAATTCTGCATAAACCTACCGATAGCGACATTACGAGCGCGATGTACTAAACTTTCATTTTCAGTCGTATCTAAAATCATTTGTATATTTTCACGTATAAATTCAAGTTGAAGTTTAATTATACTAATCATGTACTTTTCAAGACATAAACCTCCATAACAGGGGGTACTTATAAAAACACGTGTTGGTTTTTGTTCGGACGACATTTATATTATACTATAAATTGTCTTTATCCTCTAAGTATTTTTTTATTATATTTTCAATTTTATTTATAGTTGGTATAGATACAGAACATTTTTCACAAATTACCGCCTTAGATACCTTCTCTTTCATAACCATGTATATAATAACCGAAGCAACACTATTAGGTGTTTTACTCATAAGTTGTACACAATTTTCAAGTTCAATCGATAATCTATTACACTTTAAACGCTCTTATCTAGAAACTTCAAATAAATTAAGTAATCTTTGCATGACATCGTTCGGTAAAGTTGTATAATTTTCAGTTGTTTTACCAAGTAACGTTTCCTTGAACATTTGTGAAGTTCTACTAATATCCTTTGGGTAAATGGAAAACATATCTGCAATTTCTTTTGTCGAACGAGAAACGTTTGACATTCGACATGCATATAAAACGCAATTACCCTTAATTCCCAATCGAACTGCACCGCGAGTTAATTTTTTTTCATTAAACTTCTTATACATCATTTTTGCATCCTTCAAAACACTTTCCGGTAATGAAAAACAAGCTTCTTCTATATCTTTATACGCGTGATACAAAGATCTATCTTTATGATTCATAGATTGATGAAAATTTATTTTAGCCATTCGTTTATCTCCATATTTCGATGTTTTTTGTGTATATATAATAGTACCTTTACCCCATGATTCCGAAAATAGTTCAGGATTTGCATTAGGATTAACGCACCTCGAAGGATCACTAACCTTACCATCTTCAGATATACCACTTGTCCATTCAGGTTTTTCATCTAAATACGTCGTATCCGTTAAACCGCAATTTGGACACGTCGGTATACCCTCTCTTGAAATTATTTTTATAGTTTTACATTCATAACATGTATTATTATCGATTGGCTTTTTAAGTATAGGTTTTTTTGTTAACTTGTCCACAACGGACCATATAGTAGCCAAATCCATTATATTTGTCATTAATAAATTTTATTAAAACAATTTTCGCACTTAGGTTATTATATTCAAAAATTTAATTCATCGGCTTGACTTTTTGCATATGATTCAATATCATCAACCATTTTTTTATACCTTATAGAACCGGGACTTTTAGGTTCCCATTCATTCCATTCCTTATCTATCATTTTATAATTAGGAGGTGGTATAATAACACCATCTATTTCCGTATCAGAAACGATAAAATCGTTAAGATCACTACCATCATCATCAGATTCATCTATTATATCACTATCTTCGTCAGAATTTATATCGTCTATCATATAGTATAAATTATCCTTTACGTTTTTAAAATAATCACTCGTTTGATGATGCTCTGATATGTTTTCTTCCTGAACAAGTTCATCTTTATCTTCAAGTTCATAAAGGCGAGCACCTTTATATGTCATTGATGTTTCTGAATAATAAGAAACTACTGCGTAATCTTTATTGTTTTCCTTTACTTTAGCGTATATCTCATCCTCTATATCGTTCTCTAAGTTCACCAAAACTTTTATTAATTCTCCAGGCTGGATATCTGAAAAATTTATCATATCTAAAGTTTTCACACAAAAAATATTATAAATATTAGCACACACACATGGGAGTAGAAATTTTATCAAAAGAAGGTTGTCAATACTGCGATCTAACCGTAGATTTATGTAAGGAATATAGGTTGGAATATAAAAAGATATTAGTTGATAAGGAAGAATTAAAAAGACGCTGTGGTGCTCAAGTGTCTATATATCCACAAATTTTCATGAATAATGAACTTATAGGAACATATTTTGATTTCCAAGATTATTTAGAAGATGCTGAACCCATGTTATTACCAACACTCGATAGATTTACCATTTTCCCAATTGAACATGAAAACCTGTGGTCCATGTACAAAAAGGCCCAAATGTCAAATTGGACGGCCGAAGAAATCGATTTTTCAAAGGATATGGACGATTGGCAGAGTTTAAGCGAAAATGAAAAACATTTTATTAAGTATGTACTCGCTTTCTTCGCAGGTTCAGACGGTATAGTTTTTGAAAATTTAAACAATAACTTTGCAAACGAAGTTCAATATACAGAAGCTCGTTCATTTTATGCTTATCAGGAACATAATGAAATGGTTCATGGAGAAACGTACAGTAAACTCATCGACAAATACATCAGAAATTCATCCGAAAAGAAAAATCTTTTTGAAGCTATACAAAAAATTACATGTATAGAAAATAAGGCAAAATGGGCTATGAAATGGTTTAATAAAGATCGTTCATTTGGTGAACGTTTAATAGCATTTGCTTGTGTTGAAGGTATATTCTTTTCGGGTAGTTTCTGTGCCATTTTTTGGTTAAAGAAAAGGGGTCTTCTTCCAGGTTTATGTTTCAGTAACGAACTTATAAGCCGAGATGAAGGATTACATTTGGAATTTGCAATTGAATTATTCAAAATGTTAAAGCATAAACCGAATAATTCTATAATAAAAGAAATCGTTAAAGATGCAGTTTCTATAGAAAAAGAGTTTATTACAGATGCACTACCATGTAGTCTTATCGGTATGAATTCCGAAAAAATGTCGGAATATATCGAATATGTTGCCGATAGATTATTAAAACAGAGTGGTCACGATAAAATCTGGAATACACAAAACCCCTTTGATTTTATGGAGAATATTTCTCTCGATGGTAAAACAAATTTTTTTGAAAAAAGAGTTGGCGATTACGGTAAATTAGATGAAGATTCAACTTCAATTGAATTTAATGAAGATTTTTAATTATTACACGTATAATCCAGGTAAACCCGAATCTGTATTATCTGTTATATCCAAAGACCCTAATTCCAAACCACTGTCAGAAAAAGGAAACTGTTCTTCTGAAATACCCGGTTTTGGCATTGGCATATCTACCATTTTAGGAACTACTTTTGGGGTTTCCTCTTCTTCCTTTTCATCTTCCTTTTCCTTTTCCTCTTCCTTTTCCTCTTCCTCTTTCTTTTCCTCTTTCTTTTCAGTACCAAATTCAGCTTTTTGTATATTCATTATACCCCAAATGATTATCATGAAAACTAAGGAATGTAATACGAGACCCGATGTTGATGGACACACGTTTGGTGTCGAAACCCACGAACCAAATATCATTCTAACCAAGCGAAACGTACTTGGATTTGCAATTATAAAGAAAATTAATGCAGTCATTAGAGAAACAATCAACTTTTGTTCTTGTTTTTTACCTTTGCAACCACATCCGCAATCTCTAAATATAAGGCTTTTTTTGCCATCACCTGATGAACATGAACCCATGTTTTTTATTATATATCTAGAAAAAAAGTAACTTAAAGTTTTTTTTACAAAATAATATACAAATAAAATACAATGTCTAATCATATTCAAGTTTCCGAACAATTTAAGCCATCGTCTGTAAAATTCAGTCAATTGAAGAAAAACAAAAACGGAGGTAAATCTGTCATGTTGAGCCACGATAACAAAAAGAAACTCTACCTACAACTTCCTTTCATGCGTTCACCTTTTGGTTTGAGTGCTTTCACAGACGAAGCTACTAATAAAACTTCGTATTCACTCGACCTTTCTTTTGATACTGATAACGAACAGGCGTTAAATCTTTCTGCACAATTAAAAGAACTCGATGAAATTATTATGAAAACGGTCGAACAAAATTCTAAGGAATGGCTTGGTAAAACGTACGATATTAACGTCATACGTCAAGCTTTATACAAACCTCTCGTACGCGAAGGTAAGGAGGGATACGCAGACACACTTAAGTTAAAAGTACAAACAAACCAAAATGGCAACTTTGTACCCGAAGCGTATAACGCAAACCGAGAACAGATTCAAGTTGACCAGATAGAAAGGGGACAGAGATGTATGTGTATTGTCGAAATTAACCAGATTTGGTTTATCGATAACAAATTTGGAGTAAGTGTTCGTCTATCACAAGTTTTGTGCGGGGAATCCAATAAACTTCCATCATTTGCATTCCAGGGATTGGATAATAACGATGATGAATATATTGAAGAAATCATGGATGACCTTATTGACGAATAAAATATTACAATACATTAGACAATAATGGAACGGGAACGCCATATAAAAAATCTCAAACTTATATCATCACTTGCAAAAAATAAAAAAAATACATTAAAGCAAAAAAAAAATTTAGGAACAAATCTTATAAAAGCTATACAGGGTGTAGGTTGTGAACCAGATAAAATTCTTTATTATCACGAAAAAACAGAACCTTCATTTTTCTCTATAGAAGACTCTTTAAGTATAAAAAGGGGTACAAAACAGGTTGGTACAGGTAAGTTTGGTCAAGTTTATATGGGTTGTTTAGATAAAGAGTGTACAAAAAAGATTGCCATTAAAATTATAATTAGGGGATATTTAGAACACGAATATAAAATTGCTAAACGTATCGAAAATTTAGGAGGTATTAAACCTTTTCATTATGAAAAATGTGATGAAACGTCTTTCTTGTACACAGAATACGCAAATAGTGGAACTTTACGAGAATTCATAAAAAAGAATAGAACGAACTTATTACCTATACACTTTAGAACCATAATAACACAAGTTTTATATAATTTATATAGAATACAAAAGAAATACCCCACGTTTAGACACAACGATTTACACTTGGAAAATGTATTAATAAATACGTCACGTCCATCTCGAATAAAATTGTTAAAGGTAGATAATACACAACTTAGGGTTCATGATATAGGTTTACATGCGTTAATTTCGGATTTCGGATTATCTACTATGAAAAATATAAAATCACCAATTGTAGATAAAGATCCCATATGGTACAAAACAGAATCGGGAATATATAGAAATTCACACCCTATGTATGATACACATTCATTTTTGAACAATTTACGTAGCGAAATAAAAAATAATGGCGTAAAAAGTGGTGTAGAAGCTTTACAATTCATTGAAAGGATTTTACCATTAGAATATATAGGTAAGATTTCTAGTAAAGTATACGATTGGCGTTTACGCGCTTCCCCTTTAGGTCATCCTAATATACCATCGTTTAAACAAATATTTAACGATAGGTACTTCTCACCATATAAGAAAACGGTTATTCCTTTCGATATAAACACCATCATAAAACCACAATTACCTTCCAAACCAAAGCCAATACTCGTCAAACACGGAGGTGAGCCCATCAAAAAATCACTCAACCAGATACGTAAAGAACTCGCATCTAAAAATAACAAAAAGGTACTGAAAAGACCGAGTATACGATTTAAACCTAAAATTAATATTCCATTCTTTAAAAATAAGGTAAAAGTTTCAGTAGCCAATAAAGGATACATCAAACTCGATAACCGTAAATGCGTTTCTTATAAAAAGTCTGAACTCATAAAAAAGGCACAAAGTTTAGGAATAAAAACAGATAATAAAACGATAAAAAGAATATGCGAAGATATAAAATTAAAATATACAAAATAGATATATAAACATGATTGCAGCATTAATACTCCTAGCAGTTGATATTTACATATTCATAAATACGGGTAAAAAACCAGTACAGGAAAATAAAAAAGAGGCTGGCGAAAGTGAAAACGAAGTTGAATGGACCGTTTATGGTACACATTGGTGTGGTTGGACAAAAAAACAATTAAAATATTTGGAAAACAAAGGTATACCTCACAAATTCATCGATTGCGAAAAAAGCAAATGCGATGGAATTGATGCATTTCCAGTTATGGAAAGTTCAAACGGTGAAAGGATTACTGGATATAAGGAAGTCTAAATACCGCGAGCAGCGGCAAGACCGATAGAAAGAATAAGCGCATCCAGGAACGTATCAATTGGTTTAAGAATCGATACGTGTTTAACAAGACCTCTATTCCAAGAGTATCTAAGAATAAAAGTACTAATAAGAAGAACAAGTGTAAAAAGAAGAATTTCTGTAACAACTTGTTCGGTTTTTTCGGCTTTGAAAATATCTTTGATCATTTTTACTTATTAATAAGATTTTATTTCTACTGTATTATTAATGAGTACCATAAAGAAACTTCCCCTGAGTGGTTCCGAACCTAGATATACACAACGTCTCTGGGGCAGAACCGTCGGTATAGGTAACAATAATTGTTACGCATATGCAGTTGGTGATTACGCAAGTTTTAGACAACAAAAAAGTATACCAGGTGAACGAGCAGGTATAAGAAACCTGAGTCATTCGTACACGCACTGTAGAGGTTTACCTAAACGTGTCATTTCCGATAACCCCAAAAAGGTCTATAAGTGTGGTGCCACAACAAAGTGTAAACCCAATCACTTTAAAATAATGATGTTCGTAGCACCCGGAAACAAAAGAAATTATTTCAGACAGGGTGATTTCCACTTTTATAAACAACACGGATTCGTCGAGTATAAAGTAAAAACAGGTAACACGTACGAAAGTATTGCTAAATTCTTCAAAGTTCCCATTTCGCGTATAAAAAAGGCCGGTAAATGCGTTCCAGGTAAACTTTTAAAGTTTAAAGCAAACGTGTTTAGTCATAAACGTGGGTGGGCGACCAAACCTTTACTCGTCGATGCTAAAGGAAAATCCATAACCGATCCGCGAAAGGCATCTAGGAATTACCCTGGGTTATCATACAAAAAGTATTGTAGCTCATTCTGTGTTAAGAATCGAGGAATCAAAGTCGGACATACTCACCCCAAAGTCATCAAGAACGCTCGTTAAATCGTCCTCGTGTTCAACATTAAATATTAAATCTAATGCATCGAGAACAAATTCATTTTCCAAGCTTACCGTATTTGAAGTCGCTTCGAAATCGTTAAATACGGTAATCTGAACCCTAAAATTAGAACCATCGAACACTTTTCGACACACGGGGCATGTCACTTTACCCATTTTTTTCCATTTTTCTAGACAATGCGAGTGAAACACGTGTCCACACCTAATAGCTTTACTATTTCTTGTCGACCGAACGTCGTTAAAGCATATGGAACACTGAGTCATGTCAGTATCTAGAAACCTTAAAGAATTTATTAATTGGTTTTTTTTGCACTTATTATGAACTACCGGAGGCGGTAGAGGTACTATCAAGAGGAATTTTAAATGTACCAATTTTATATGCACCTTGTGTTAAAGCAATATCAGTAGTACTATCGGTAATATAACTTGCGGGCTTGTGGCATTCAAAAAATTTACCCGAAGTAAGTTTAGTAGAATCATATACATACAATGTATATGTAGCACCGGCAGGTACAGCGCCGTCCGCCGCAAAATCTGTTACCAAATTATTGTTAGCGTCAACAGCACCATTAACTGGAGTACCAGCATCAGCATTCATCCTCAAACCTATATCAGCACTACCAGTTGTCCCAGTCCCAGTCCCTACACCGGTACCACACACCCAAAATTTCAAATCAGTATTTGTACTTTTTGTGTAGTTCGTTAAAACAAATTTATGATCTGACTTTGTCGGATTTGCAGAGTCCGCCATTTCATGTTTGTATTCGATATCATCGAATTGCATTCCGAAATTCGAAAAGTATGGCGTTACAGAAACACCATTAACAAACATCTCATAAACGATCGGTTTAAATCCCGTCGTCGTATCACTTGCATAAGGATCGTCTAAATTAATAAAAACACCTGGGTCGGTAGTACCCGTTGTTGGTTTATTATCACCACTCGAAAACGTATGTTTTCCCAAAACTCTACCCGTATTAGTATCCTTGATTTCCAATTTAAAAAACGGATCGCCGTATTGAATATTGTTAATATGTACATTAGCACTTCTAGCTTGTGTTGCTGATGTACCCGTACCAGAAGCAGGCACTTTCGCGTTATATGTTTTAAAATCAAACGATACTTGGTTAAGACAAGTAGTGTTATAAAGGTTGGTGGGATCCTTATCCCCGGATTTTTTACCTATAAATTCGTTCCTATACTCCTTCGAATCTATAAACCCATCGTCCTCATACGACCATACAAAATTTGGTAAAATCAAATCCTTAACGGCTTTCAAATCTGCACAATCTACACCTGCTGCATCGGGCTGATAACTAGTAACATTCATTTTTGTATAAATAGTTTTCAATTTGTTAAGGTCTGACGTCGTTCCTTTAATTTCATCTTCACACTTCGCAGTTCCTTCCGCTAGTTTAAGGAATTTCGTTTCATAATCCGAACCACCATAATTTTCCATATAATCATCCAAAAATTCATCTGTATCCATTTTTGATGGCCAAAAATTTTTCCATACGTATATTTCGTCTGGTAATTCATCTTCATTGGCTTCTTCATAATCCTCTTGATTATCGTCCCACCAGTCTCTTATTTCGCTACACACAATAGGGTCATCACCCGATTCGCTATCGTATAATTTTTTAAGTAATTTCTTAACATCTGAAATTTTTCTTCGTTTAACAAGGTTCTTAGAAGTACCTGGTAAAATACCCGTTAATTCTATACCTCCTATCATAAGCCATAATACAGTTAGTATTGCCACAAAAACCAAAAAAGGTTTCATAGGGTTAAAACTAGAAGAATTATTAGACATTTTCTTTATACTATACTATATTATTATTTTTACGTTTAATAGATGTCAGGCATTTTGAGAAGTGCCTTATCACAAGATCCACACTGATCTTTTTGCTGCGCCTGGGAAGGTCTCAAAATCGCGGGACCTTTTTCTTGAAGAAGTTTTCGAAACGAATAGTTATCGGCGAACGAAATACCATTTTGTTTCATGACGTAGTTATCATAAAGTTGGGACGAGCTGTTAATACTGAAGCATCGACCATCGGCCATACCAAGTCTTTGTGACATTTTTATATATTAGTATTACATTAGAAATTTATTTGTCTATTTTTTGTGGTTAACTTCCATGAATTATACCCTCTCATTTTTAAATTTTCCAAAACCTTATCTATTTTATACCCTGAAAAATCATCGAACAAATCCATCTTGTTAGCATCACACTGTTTTACCCTGACATTTGGTATACTATTTATAGTATGATTGATAATGTTATACGCAAACGCGATTTCCTTTAAAGTTTCTGCACCAGTAATTATAATTTTACCCGTCCCAAAAATACTCGTCGTTATCTCTTTCATATCTTGTGCCGGCTGGAACTTTACCTTAACCGCCGAGTACCTATCGGGTTCGAAAGAAACTTTAAAAATGTCCGGATATTTACTAAAGTGGGTAGAAACACTTCGTAAATTTATGCTGTAATTCAAACTAAAATTTGAATTAATCATGACGATCTTAAACGTTTCGAGTGGTGGTATAAACGCATCACCCATAACAAGTTCGAACAGGTATGCAAGCTGTTTGATTATACGTCGACAATCAAATAGGTCGGAACACCCTGCGACCTGTAAACTCCCATTCGGAAAAATCTTAATTGATTTTGTACTAAACTTATCGTTATATACGAGCGTAATTTGGTTATAAAACGTGGTCGGTTTTAGTTCTATTTTCCAACCAATTTTACCCTTACCAAGAATAACATCACCAATATCCTTATTTTGGAAAAACCATTTGAGTTTCGCTATATCAATAGTCTTATCGAAACTTGATACCATGGTTATCGTCGTAAGCTTTACCCATGACGGTTTTAATTCATCAGATATCTCGTTTCTAAATTCATCTAACGTGAGTAAATACGAATACGTATTATTATAATGACGTTGGTTAGACATTTTAATTTAAAAAAATATTACTTAAAGTTAACTTAGGTTACCAAAGTATGCCTTGTTTTAAGTGTAAAAAAAAGGGAATTCCAATGACGTGTAAATATTGTAATTTAGGGTTTTGTTATACGTGTATACAGTTGGAAAAACACGATTGTCGTGGATTACACCTTAAAAAAGAGATTAGTTTACAAAATCTTAAAAACCAACTTAAGTTTGAAAAGAATAAGAAAATTGATATTATTTAACTTAAAGACTTTAAGCTTTTATATTTACATGAAATGACATCGTTCATTAAATCAGCACATCAATTCATAGACGTGGATGGAAACTCTGATATTATTGAAATTATATACACGAAATATATAGAAGGATACGGATACGAAGATTTTACTGATATTTTTAAATCATCTTTTGTAGGTAATCAAACAAGCTTTTTACCTATAAAATCCGTTCGATACGAACAATTTCTCGATACCATGGTTAACAAAACAACTGAAACACAAAGAAAGTGCGTTTTAGTTCAATTGGATAACATACTTCTTGAAAATAAGAATATATATTCACTCATACGAATCATGAACGCAGTTAAAATTATAGATCCTACTTTTATACCACCTCTAATAAACACGACATGTTCTTGGCAAAAACGAATGGTAAAGGATTTTTGTTTAACTACATTTCCAAAAATAATAGAAAAATCAACGAATAATTATAGACTTAACCGCCTTTTTAGAGTATTACAATTAATAGAAGAAGACATGCGATACTAACCATTCTTGTATACAATTCGTTATTATTACCATTACCATCACCGTTCGCTTCTTGAATGTCAATCTTTTCAGAAACAGTAAACCCTCTATCTATATTTCTACCTGGTATAAGAGGTCTAGATAGCGCACACTTATCAGAACGAAAACCAGGTCTACCAACACCTTTCGTCAATATACCACAGGCTGGACTAACATACTTCTCCTGTTCCTCTTCGTGTTCTGGTGCTTTATACTTTTGAAATTTCAATAACTGTTTACTCGTCCCAGAAGGGAAAAAATTTTTTGGATCGACAAATGGATTTATATCATCCATTATTCGTTCATCGTTGAGCATTGTTTGACTCATCTTTATTACTATTTAAGAAAATTAAATCTAAACATTATGTAAATGAAAACATATAATAAAATTATACTCACCGTTACACTAACACTAATCATTGGTTATATACTTTATAGATTAACATGTTGGTTTAAACAAAATGAAAGTATACCAGGGGAATCGGGAGATACTATTACCGATGTTAAAAATAAACCTGAAATTTCAGAAATTGAAATTCAAGCTCCAACATTACGTAAAGACCCCATTGATATAGCTATAAATGGTCATTAAAAACTATACATAAACATAGCTAAATATTGTATTTACTAACTATAATACTAGTAGAAACTGGTATTATAGTGAGTTAAAACCATATATCAATAGAATAATTTAAAGACCGATTTTATTATTTTTACCAAACTTGTTACCGTGCGTAGTTGTACTTACCGGTCTATCTATTGGAACAACGTTTTTATCTGTATCATGTAAATACCCCATGAGTTGAGAAACACCGGTTTGAATTTGACCAGTAGCCGTTTTGATAACAATACCATTCATGAACCTAACTTGTTCCTGAACATTTGCATTAGGATCACCGGAATTATTAATAAAAACGACGCGCATTATGCTGTATAAATCGTTAACATTTTGTTTATCTATTGAAATACCAGTTTTATTTTTAAAATCTTGTCGTATCCCCCGCTGAAGAATATTTATGTTAAACTCCGAAAAAAACAGGTTGTTCAATGGAGTTGGACATTGTTTTATAGAATTTATGTGAAGAGCGTCACACATTTAATATAGGCCTGGAAAAAAAGTCTTGGTAAATATAAATGTTAATCGCAGCCGATTTTGATCAAGCATATAAAACAAAACCAAATAATTACGATAAAATTCCTTGTAAACCACCTACGTGTTTCGTTGCCTCGTACCCACCCGTTGCCAAAGTTGGAGACCCCAATGGTCAATTTTTTTTTAATTCCTCATTACTCCAGCCGAATAGACTGGCCGAAACCCAAAGTACAACTACTATAAGAAGTGCAGGTTTCAAATGTAATGTAAATGAAGAAGATGATGAGTAATAAAACTAATATAAAAAAATTAGTATAAATAAATCTATAAAATGAGAGTTATAAAACGTTCCGGTCGTGTTGAAGACGTAAAATTTAACAAGGTCACCAACAGGATTTCAAAACTTAAAGATGGTCTCTCAGAAAACGTGGACGTATCTATGGTCGCTCAGCAAGTATTTTCATCAATGTACGACGAAATCAAAACCCACGAAATAGATACGCTTTCTTCTGAAGTATGTATCGGGTTAATTACAAAAGATCCCGATTACGAAATTTTAGCAACTCGTATTGTTGCAAGCAATATTCAAAAACGCGCCGCAAATAATTTTCACATTGCCATGCGTAAACTCCATAAGGCCGGTATTATTACACACGAAGTTCTTGAAGTATCGGCAAAGGTTAAGGAAGATATAGTACCCGAACGCGATTTTGATTTTGGGTACTTTGGCCTGAAAACTTTAGAAAAGGGATACCTCCAGAAGATAGATGGTGATATTATAGAAACACCCCAATACCTATATATGCGTGTATCAATTGGCATTCATGGACACGATGTGGATCGTGTTTTAGAAACATACGATGCTATGTCAAAAGGATTATTTATACACGCAACACCAACCTTATTTAATGCAGGTACACATAGACCACAAATGTCATCGTGTTTCCTTATTGCAAATAAGGAAGATAGTATAGATGGTATTTATAATACGGTAAAAGAATGTGCACAAATTAGTAAATGGGCAGGTGGTATAGGACTACACGTACACGACGTTCGCGGTAATAAATCGCATATACGAGGTACAAATGGAACGTCCGACGGTATTATACCAATGCTCAGAGTATATAACTCAACGGCACGTTACGTAAACCAAGCAGGTAGACGAAAAGGTTCAATCGCAGTATACCTTGAACCATGGCACTCCGATATCCTTGATTTTCTCGATATACGTTTAAACCAGGGTGACGAAGAGGCTAGATGTAGAGACTTATTCACTGCAATGTGGATTCCCGATCTTTTCATGAAACGTGTCGAGGAAAATAAAAATTGGTCACTGTTTTGTCCAGATAAAGCAAGAGGTTTATCTGACGTATACGGTGATGATTTCGAAAACCTTTACGAAAAGTACGAAAATGAAGGTCTAGCAATTAAAGTTATACCTGCAATAGAAATATGGAAAAGTATTATCAAATCACAAAGCGAAACGGGAACTCCATATATGCTCTATAAAGATGCATGTAATAAAAAATCAAATCATAAACACGTTGGTACAATTAAATCATCAAATCTTTGTACAGAAATATTAGAGTATACGGATAAGGACGAAACGGCTGTGTGTAATCTTGCATCTATAGCGTTACCAAAATATGTAAATACTGAAACGAAAGAGTTTAACCATGAAGAATTACACCGTGTTACCAAAATAGTTACACGGAACCTAAACAGGGTCATCGATAAGAACTTTTACCCTACCGAAACCGGTAAAAACTCAAACATTCGCCATAGACCTATAGGTATAGGTGTTCAGGGTCTTGCGGATGTTTTTATCATGTGTAGAATGGTATTTGGTTCCGAAGAATCACGTAAACTTAACCGCGATATATTCGAAACCATTTACCACGCATCTCTCGAATCATCTTGTGAACTCGCCGAAATGTATGGACCATATGAAACGTTTAAAGGGTCACCTTTTAGTAAAGGTATTCTCCAATTCGATATGTGGGATAGAGACCCAAAGTTTAGCGGAAGGTACGATTGGAATACCATGCGTGAACGCGTTAAGGAAGGTACGAGAAATAGTCTTCTTCTTGCACCCATGCCCACGGCGAGTACATCCCAGATTTTGGGAAATAACGAGTGTTTCGAACCGTACACTACAAACATTTATTTAAGACGAACCCTCGCGGGTGAATTCGTCGTCGTAAACAAACACTTGGTCGAGGACCTAAAAAATATTGGTCTTTGGTCCAAGGAAATGAAGGATCTCATGGTTAAGGCAGGTGGTTCCGTACAAAATATTATCGATATTCCAGACGATCTTAAAGAACTGTATAAGACGGTATGGGAAATGAGTCAAAAAACGATCATCGATATGGCTGCCGATAGGGGTGTATATATAG
>MDTA01070693.1_pt1 | contig 18690 bp, 17 predicted proteins | sample 811151 | NCBI WGS metagenome assembly MDTA01 (sample SAMN05326648, study PRJNA326480) | marine metagenome | isolation source: seawater | place: Indian Ocean: South | collected 2010
GCCGCAGATCCAAGTATTGATAATTTTAAAAGTCTAAGGATTAGAACGGAAAATAAAAAATTTGCAGGTGCTCAATTTATTCAGACTCAAATGATAATGGACAAAAAATACTTAAGCACATTTTGTGAAGAAATTTGTAAGCCTTTAAATATTCCAGTCCTAGCAGGAGTATTTTTATTAAAGTCTTACAAAAATGCTTTATTTATTAACAACAACGTTCCTGGGGCGAACATTCCTGAAAATATTTTAAATCGACTTAAAGAAGCTAATAATCCCCTAGAGGAAGGTATAACTATAGCGGCAGAACAGGTAAAAGATTTTATTGAAATTTCTCAAGGAGTACATATTATGGCAGTGAAAAGTGAACATCTAATCCCAGAAATTTTAAACAAAGCAGATATTAATCTGGAATTTTAATTAAATCTGTTCCTAACAATTCTGCCATTGCTTTTTGCTGTGGAGAAGGCTCTGAAAGATCTAATCTTCTAGAATCAGTTATAAGCCAATCTAAAGAAGCATCCTGCAAATCAAAATGATCTCCATTTTTACCAACGCAATATCTACCAAAAACAAGTTTGTCAACAAGTTGAACACCTTTTCCGATTTTTGAATAATCAAAAATTATAGAATTATCAATAGTTGCTCCCTCACATATACAGCAGCTTGGACCAATCATCGTAGGTCCTATAATTGTTGCTCCATCTTCAATTCTAGACATGCCACCAATATATACAGGGCCTCTTATATCAATTTTATCCCAATTTGCAGCGACATTCAGACCAGTATATATTCCAGGCTTAATTTCTTTCCCTGGGATCTCAACTTGTCTTACTTTCCCTTGGAGAACACTTCTTATGGCACTCCAATAGTCTGGAACTTTACCAATATCTACCCATTCAAAGTCCATTGGTAAAGCATAAAATGGTAATTCTTTTTCAACAAGTTTTGGAAAAAGATCAGATCCAATATCAAACTTTTTACCAGAGGGTATATGATCAAATATCTCAGGTTCAAATAAATAAATACCAGTATTAATAGAATTACTTATTGCTTCCTCTACAGAAGGCTTCTCCTGAAATGCCTTTACTTTTCCATCATTATCAGTAACTACAACTCCATAACTAGAGACTTGATTCTTTGATACTTTTTTTGTAATAAGACTTGCTATTGCCCCCTTTTCTTTATGCCTCTTTACAGCTTCAGTTAAATCTAAATCAACCAAAGCATCACCGCACAAAACAACAAAAGTTTCATCAAAAAAATGCTGGAAGTCTTGAATTTTCTTTAATCCACCAGCAGAACCTAATGCATCCCCTATTAATTCCCCTTCTTCAATTCTTCCTTCAAAACTATAAGCTATTTCAACACCAAATCTTTGTCCATCTCGAAAATAATTTTCAATTTCTTCTGCTAAATGCGAGACATTAACCATAATTTCCCGAAAACCATGCTCTTTTAACAATTCAAGCAGAAACTCCATTACTGGTTTCTGTAAAATTGGGATCATTGGTTTTGGAATAACATGCGTGATCGGTTGGACACGGGTTCCTTTACCTGCCGCAAGTATCATTGCCTTCATAGATATCTAAAAACCTCTTTGTAAAAGATTAAACTTTATTTCCCCAAAAGCTCAAAGCAGCGGTCGGAGATGTATCTGTCACTTCCAGATTTTCAATAGGTAATTGGGCTAAACCGCCTACTGGAAGAACTCTTTTGATTTTAATTGGACCATAGAGATAAGAATCTTGTTTAATCTCAATTTTATTTTGAGAAGAAAGAAAAAGTAAAGCCCAGAAGACCCCTAATCTATCTTTATCAAGATCCTTTTTTGCTACGTCTTTCCAAATATACACTAAATATTCAAAATCTACCCATTGCAGGGCTTTTTCCCAATTATCAAGAAATTCTCCTAAAGCCTGTGTAGTCTCCGGTAATTTTTCACGATGAGCGAGTGTTTTGACTTGATCAATTAATGCTTTATCAGAATATTTTTTTGTCCTCTTTCTTTTCATCAGAAGAATTTCTTGAGCCTCAATTGTTTCTGCAATTGATTCCAATTGACTAATTAATTCTCCTAAAGTCGCAGTTCTTTTCAAAATAGGTTGAGCTACTGATCTTCTCCTTAAATACCTCTCAGGATTTTGAGGAATATCGAAGGCCTTATTAATCCATGGCTGCCCCATAACTTCAAATTCATCGTCGAAAATTTGACCATCTTCAGGGAAGACATCTGATTCAAGAACTTGAGCTTTCAAATTAACTAATACAGAAGCTGCAAAAAATGCCTCACTAGTATCAGATAAATCCTTTTCATAAGAATTTTGATTTCTATTAGATTTGATTATTTTGTTATTAAATTGTTCTAAAAAACTATCTATAACACTAATGACATCTATATCCCAAGGATCTAAATCCCCTCTCCCAGCGGCATCCTGAAGAAATTTAATCAACAATCTAGGTCCTAATTTTGACCTATCAATAGATGTTGAACTTGATATTTTAGAAAAGAGTGACTAGGTTAAATTTATCTGTTAATCATATATTTGGCCAATAATTTTAAAGTTAATTAAATATTAGATTGAAGGGGCTTGAAGAACATCCTTGTCATCACTCACAAAATCATATGAATTGACAGAATTTCTAACTGCATTAAGGTTTCTATCAACTAAATTATTGATCGAAGCGAGATAACTTTCAGTAACTAATCTTGGATATAAGCCAATACCTATGATTGGCAAAAGTAAGCATCCAATAATGTATATTTCTCTTGGCTCCGCATCTATCAATTTCCGTTCACCAACCAAAGATGGATTCTCTTTACCAAAGAAAATCTCTCTAAGCATAGATAACAAATAAATAGGAGTTAAAATTACTCCAATAGCAGCCAGAGAGGCCATAGTAATTCTAAATGGCAAGGTATAAACTTCATCAGTAACAAATCCTGTGAATACCATGAGTTCTGATACGAATCCACTCATCCCTGGCAAAGCTAAAGATGCTAATGAACATGCAGTCCACAACGCGAACATTATTCGCATCTTTTGTCCCACACCTCCCATTTCGTCGAGTTTTAAAGTCTTTGTTCTATCGTAAGTTGCTCCTACAAGAAAAAACAAACTTGCTCCAATTAGGCCATGACTCACCATTTGAAGCATCGCACCACTTGTCCCAAGAGCACTAAAACTTCCTATCCCAATCAAAACGAAGCCCATATGGCTTATGGAGCTATATGCAATTTTCCTTTTTAAATTTCTTTGCGCGAAAGAGGTAAAAGCCGCATATATAATATTTACTGCTCCCAAGACAATGAGCAGGGGTGCAAACTTGGCATGTCCTAATGGGAGCAATTGTGCATTAAATCTTAAAAGAGCATATCCACCCATCTTTAATAAAATTCCAGCTAATAACATATGCACTGGGGCAGTTGCCTCACCATGAGCATCTGGAAGCCAGGTATGAAGAGGTACAATTGGAAGTTTAACCCCAAAGGCAATGAGTAATCCTGCATAACATAAGATTTGAAAATTTTGATTAAAATCTTGTTCTGCTAGATGTGAAAACTCAAAATTTGGTACATTACTTCCATAAAATCCCATAGCTAAAGCCGCTAAAAGTATAAAAATTGAACTTCCTGCTGTATAGATAATAAATTTTGTTGCTGCATACTGTCTTTTTTTGCCTCCCCATATGGCTAATAATAGATAGACAGGCAATAATTCAAGTTCCCAAGCTAAAAAGAAAAGTAACATATCTTGCACTGCAAAAACTGCTATTTGCCCTCCATCCATTGCAAGTATTAAGAAAAAGAATAATTTTGGTTTAAAACTTACAGGCCAAGCAGCTAAAACTGCTAGAGCTGTTATGAAACTAGTCAATAAAATCAAAGGCATCGAAATACCATCAGCTCCAACAGTCCAAGTCAAACCTAATTTCGGCAACCAACTTACACTTTCTCTAAGTTGAACGTTTTCATTATTTATATCAAAACCGTTTATGTATGCACCAATGGTAATTAGAAAAGTTATTAAAGCGACAACAAGGGCAAACCACCTCACTTCTTTCCCTTGTCCCTTATCAGGAAAAAAGGGGACAATAAATGCACAAACTATTGGGAAAAGGATAGATAAAGACAACCATGGGATATTAGTCAAATCACTACCCAATTTGCCTAGTGTGCTAATAAAAACAAAGTTTGTAGCGCAAAAATTAATCAAAATAAGAAGCAATTAATAAATGAAGTCTAGAATTGTTATTGATTTTTACATCCAAATGGCAGTGAAGACACACATTTCTCTTTTATGCGATTTGAGGTGATTGGAAACCAAAAATTGCAACTAGCAATAAAACACCTCCAAAAACTATTAGTGCATAGAACTGAGCACGGCCAGTTTCAAAATATTTTAATCCCTCTCCACTTCCTAAGGTTATGAGCCCAGTCAAATTAACTACTCCATCCACAACTTTAGAATCAACTTCTAACACTTCTTTGGCTATTCTTCTGCTCCCTTTAACAAATATTTTTTCATTGATATCATCCAAATACCATTTTTTTGATAGAAATTTATTTATAGATGGAAATCTCGATGCAAAAATAACTGCCAAATCTATCTTTTTCTTAAAGTAAGCAAAGAAAGCTATTGCAATGCCAGTCGCTGCAATTAGAACAGATGCGATCGCTAAAGGCAAAAATTCCTGTAATTCAAAAGATTGAGTTAAAGAAATTGCTTCTTCTGGATTTAATAATTTAACGAACTTACTGTCCCAAGGTAATCCCATAAAGCCTATTAAGACTGATGGGAATGCTAAAAATACCAAAGGGAAAGTCATAGACCATGGAGACTCGTGAACCTCCCCATGGAGCTCTGCTTCATGCTCAGCATCATGTGATGATTGATGTTCCTCCCCACTATCCTCTTCTTCAACATTTAAACCAGCAGCTGCTATTAATGTTGCTTTTAACTCTTCATCATTTCCTCTAAAGCTACCTTCAAAAGTTAAGAAATACAGCCTAAACATATAGAAAGCTGTCATCCCTGCAGTCATAAAGCCAATAAACCAAAAAGCAGGATAGGAGATAAATGCATTACCTAAGATTTCATCCTTACTCCAGAATCCAGCCAAAGGTGGAATCCCACTAATTGCTATACATCCAATAAGAAATGTAGTAGAGGTATAAGGCATTTTTTTTCTAAGACCGCCCATTAATCTCATGTCTTGAGCAAGGATAGGCTGATGTCCAACTACTTCCTCCATTGCATGAATAACTGAACCTGAACCGAGGAAAAGCATCGCTTTAAAGCATGCATGAGTAATCAAGTGGAAGATTCCTGCGAGTGGAGCTCCACAACCCATTGCGAGCATCATGTACCCAAGCTGGCTAACAGTGCTGTAAGCTAAACCCTTTTTAAGATCCATTTGTGTTAGAGCAATTGATGCACCTAAAAAACAGGTTATTGTTCCAACTAAAGCAATAATAAATTGCATTGTGGGGAATAGAGTATAAAGAGGATCAAGCCTAGCTACTAAAAACACTCCAGCTGCTACCATCGTCGCAGCATGAATAAGGGCAGAAATTGGAGTTGGTCCCTCCATTGCATCTGGTAACCATACATGGAGAGGAAACTGAGCCGACTTTGCCATAGGGCCTAGGAAAACTAAAAAACAAAGCAATAAACCTGCCCATGATGGTAAAGAATTATCTGAGACCGAATTTGAAATGCCTACTGCAATCTCATTAAAATCGAAACTCTTTGTAGCCCAAAATAAACCTAATATGCCCAATAATAATCCGAAATCTCCTACTCTATTCACAACAAATGCCTTCTGAGCTGCATGAGCCGCTCCATCTCTGTCGTACCAAAATCCAACTAACAAATATGAGCACATACCTACTAATTCCCAAAAAACATAGATCTCAAGCAAATTTGGACTAATAATCAGCCCGAGCATGGAACTACTAAAAAGAGCAAGGTAGGTAAAAAATCTTACATAACCCTTATCATGAGCCATATAACCATGAGAATAGATCATGACCAAAAGAGTTATTGTTGTAACCAAGGAGAGCATGACGCTTCCCAAAGGATCAAGAACAAATCCCATTGGTATCTGAAAATCACCTGCACTAGCCCAGACAAAAAGTTTTTCAACGGATCGATATCCATTGATCTGCTCAAATAAAGCTTTATAACTTATAACAGCAGATATTCCAACAAATGAAAGTAAGCTTACCGCCACGATTTCTCTTAGTTGGTTAACTTTTTGATTCACGCTAATCAAACTCAAACCAGAAATGACTGCACCAATTAATGGAAACACAGGGATTAACCAGGCAATTTCAGAGGCTTGAGGCATTTTTCAAAATATTTATAAGTTAATTTTAAACTGCCAATTGAAAAATTCGGACAAAAAGGAGGAATTAAATGTTGTTACGGCGATATTGATATATTTGTGAGAAAACCACAATACAGCAATAGCGATTAATATACCTAATTGAGAAGGCTTGAAGAATTCTCCAAATTTTAAAGCTTGTCGTCCGTCAATTATTGCTAAGAAGGGAATAATCGAGGTATTCCTTTTATATCTATGAAACTCATCTCCAAATTTGAATTCTAACCTTTTATCACCATGCCAAATAGCGAACAAGTGATGACTTATTAATCCAAATGAAGTGACCAACGTAAAGGTAGTCCCAATCCATAAAGAATGAGCGACACACCAAATAATCTGTCCAATTGCTTGCGGATGTCTTGTTACTCTCATTATTCCAGTACTATAAATCCTCATTTTTGGTTTCTGCAATGAAGGGATTTCTAATAAGTTATAAGTTGCTGGGTATAAGAAAACAAAGCTTATTGCTGTAAGAATCCAGACTAAATAGAAGATAAAATTATTTCCTTGCAGATTCCATAATCTGATACCATCATATCGATGAGCAAGAAAGTATCCAATTAGTATTACAGCTGAAGGTAAACTCAGCGAAACAAAACATAGTCTCCATAACCTTGGCCCCATAAATAACTCTGCCTTATTCCTTAATGCTGCGCCTCCACTATGAATAATTGCAAAGAAGATAGTTAAAATGAAAACTACTATTGAGGTTTTATGAGTTTCCATAAATCTTTAATTCAGAATTATTTCTAATTTATTATTAACATTAATTCATCTAAGCATTAAACTTATTAATATAATTTTTGGTATTTGAATGCCTGAATTACCATTCACGCTGGATCAACTTAGAATACTAAAAGCTATAGCTGAACAAGGTAGCTTCAAAAAGGCTGCAGACATCCTATATGTAACTCAACCTGCAGTAAGTTTACAAATACAGAACCTAGAAAAACAACTTGAAATTACAATTTTCGATAGGGGAGGAAGAAAAGCTCTGTTAACAGAGGCAGGACAAATATTACTTGAATATTGCCAAAGAATACTCAATCAATGTGAAGAGGCCTGCAAAGCAGTTGAAGATCTTAATAGTCTTAAAGGAGGTACTTTAATCATCGGAGCGAGTCAGACAACAGGTACCTATCTAATGCCAAGAATGATAGGGTTATTTAGGCAAAAATATCCCGATGTATCAGTACAATTACAAGTTCATAGCACGAGAAGAACAGGCTGGAGTGTCGCAAATGGACAAATTGATTTAGCAATAATTGGTGGTCAATTACCTCCAGAACTAGAGAGTCTACTTCAGATAACTCCTTATGCCACAGATGAACTCGCATTAGTTTTACCATCCCAGCATAAATTATCTAAAGAAAAAGAACTTACTAAGGAAGATTTATATAAACTCAATTTTGTAACTTTAGACTCACAATCAACTACAAGAAAAGTTGTAGACCAATTACTCAAAAATTCTGGCTTAGATGTAGAAAGACTAAGAATTGAAATGGAGTTGAATTCATTAGAAGCTATCAAGAATGCAGTTCAGTCCGGATTAGGAGCAGCTTTCCTTCCAGTTGTCTCAATTGAAAGAGAATTAGCTTCCGGAACCATTCACAAACCAAATATTTCTGATTTAGGAGTTAAAAGAGAATTAAAACTAATTACTAATCCATCAAGATATACTTCCAAAGCCTCTAAGGCATTCAAAGATCATATTTTGCCTCAGTTTTCAACTCTAAAAGCTATTCATAAAGAATTTCAAGAATAACTTTAAAATTGAGAGGCTTCTTTATTAATTCCTACACCCCCGTCTTCTGCTTGACCATCCCCTTTAATAATAAATTTATTTTCTTTAACATCTGTCTGATAGACGCATTTTACGATTGGTTGATCTCTTATTGAACCAATATAAGCAAACGTATTCATCCTTTGCTTACACTCCCTAACATCTTCATTACTTATTGCTCCTTGTTTTTGAAGAACAGTCCAATTTTCCCTTCGAATAACGCAACCGGGTTGAAGAGCAGGCTGAGTAACGAAACTAGTGGATGGATTTAATGTCGTGTACATCTCAACATCAATCACAAAAGCACTTGCTCCCCACTGTCTGCAAAATTCAGGATCAGGAACAGCCATATCTAATTGTTGCTGACTAGCAATATTACCTTGTCCCCCGTCAGTTGTACTTGTTATAGCACTACCAATTCCTACGCCCAATATTAAAACTCCAGCAAGAATTGCTATTGTTCCTGTATTGAAATTAATTTGTTCATTGGAAGATGATGAACGCAGTCTTTGATCTCTTTGAGGAGAGTTACCTCTTCGGTAATCATTACCATAAAAATCTCTTCTGGAATTTCTTCCAGTTCTTCTGTCTGAAAATCTTGTCACAGCACTTTCCTTGTTTTTGGTAGTCCCATAGAATAGTTCATTACTCTACACTCAGGGTTATAACTTAGCAATCCTTGCTGAAGTAAAATTTTTATCAACCCCTCTATTTCTGAACCTATTCTTCGAAGTTCATAATCATCTAAATTTTTACCATCCCTTTCCTGAACAAGATCATTAAATTTTTGATTAATTTTTTGTAAGCTTTCTTCATTCCATAAAAATTCATTATCTGGATCAACATCAATTGTTAATTTTTTTGGGTCGAATTTCAACTCACTATCTATGACATCTGCAGTAAATATCCTGACATGTCTTGTGGTTGATTTAATAAGCATTTTTTCCATAATTGAAGATTTTTCAACAAAAGAAACTATAATGTCTTAACTTTAGGATAGCTTCTTTGTAAGTGTTAATTTATTTTTTTATTTTTTAATGCGAGTTTTAATTGCTGGTGCTGGTTTAGCGGGTTTATCATGTGCGAAGTATTTAGTCGATCATGGACATATTCCTATCCTTCTTGAAGCAAGGGATGTTTTAGGGGGTAAAGTTGCGGCATGGAAAGATGAAGATGGAGATTGGTATGAAACAGGTCTTCATATCTTTTTTGGGGCTTATCCAAACATGCTACAACTCTTTAAAGAGTTAAATATTGAAGAGAGACTGCAATGGAAAAGTCATTCAATGATATTTAACCAACCAAGTGAACCAGGTACCTATAGTAGATTCGACTTCCCTGATATTCCTGCTCCAGTAAATGGTGTCTCTGCAATTTTGAGCAATAATGATATGCTCACTTGGAAGGAAAAAATACTATTTGGCCTTGGTCTCGTTCCCGCAATGTTAAGAGGTCAATCATATGTTGAAAAATGTGATAAAAAATCCTGGACCGAGTGGTTAAAGGAACATAATATTCCTGAAAGGGTCAATGATGAAGTTTTTATAGCGATGAGTAAAGCATTAAATTTTATAGGTCCCGATGAAATCTCTTCCACTGTCTTGTTAACCGCTCTAAATAGATTCTTACAGGAAAAGAATGGTTCAAAAATGGCTTTTCTTGATGGAGCTCCTCCCGAAAGATTATGCCAACCGATTGTAGATTATGTAACAGAGAGGGGAGGAGAAGTTCATATGAATAGCCCATTAAAAACTATTAATCTTAATGAGGATAGTACAGTAAAAAGCTTTACTATAAATCCCTTAGAAGGCGAAGAACAAAAAGAGATCACTGCTGATGCTTATGTAAGTGCAATGCCGGTTGATCTGTTTAAGCAAATAATTCCAAAAAGATGGAAAGGTTTAGATACATTTTCTAAGCTAAAAAGATTAAATGGTGTTCCAGTTATTAATATTCATTTATGGTTTGACAAAAAACTCACAGATATTGACCATTTACTTTTTAGTAGATCTCCGCTACTGAGCGTTTATGCAGATATGAGTATTGCTTGCAAAGAATATGAAGATCCAAATAGATCTATGTTGGAACTAGTTTTTGCTCCCGCAAAGGATTGGATAACTAAAAGTGACCAAGAAATTGTTGATGCGACAATGGATGAACTCAAGAAATTATTCCCTTCTCATTTTTTAGGGGAAGAAAAAACCAAATTAAGAAAGTTCAAAGTGGTTAAAACCCCAAGATCTGTTTATAAAGCTGTACCAGGATGTCAGGAGCTAAGACCTGATCAACGCTCGCCAATTAAAAACTTCTTTTTAGCTGGAGACTATACGATGCAAAAATATCTAGCCTCAATGGAGGGTGCTGTACTAAGTGGTAAATTATGCGCTGAAACAATTGATAAAGAATATTCAAAAGAGAGTAAAGTTACTTCCAAGAAAATATAAAATAATATAAGTCCATATAAATTCAGACAAATTTTTGAACAAATCATTGCATAACCTAGATGATGCATATGAAATATGCAGAAGAGAAACTCAAAAATGGGCAAAAACTTTCTATTTAGGAACACTTCTTCTCCCTCTAAAAAAAAGAAAGGCTATTTGGGCTATATATGTGTGGTGCAGGAGAACTGATGAGTTAATGGATAGCCCTGAAGCATTAACAAAATCAAAGCAAGAATTATCTGATAACTTAGACCAATGGGAAGAAAATACAAAAAGTATTTTTAATGGGAAAGTGGTAACCGAATTAGACTATGTTTTAGCCGATACCATAGAAAAATTTCCTCAATCTATTGACCCCTACATAGATATGATTGAGGGACAAAGAATGGATTTATCTAAATTTCGATATAAAAACTTCGAAGAATTAAAGCTATATTGCTACAGGGTTGCAGGGACTGTAGGATTAATGACTAAGAATGTAATGGGAATTGATTCTTTCTATCAAGAAGCATCATGGATCAAAGTGCCCGACATTACAGAATCAGCAGTTGCTTTAGGCATTGCAAATCAATTAACAAACATTTTAAGAGATGTAGGAGAAGATAGACAAAGAGGAAGAATATACATACCACAAGATGAAATCAAGCAATTTGGATATTCAGAGGAAGAACTTTTAATGGGTAAAATAAATAATCAGTGGAAAAACTTAATGGCTTATCAGCTACGTAGAGCTAGAGAATGGTTTCAAACTTCTGAATCAGGTATAAAATGGTTATCTGGAGATGCTAGGTGGCCTGTATGGACGTCCTTAAGACTTTATAGAAGGATTCTTGATTCTATTGAAAAATTAGATTATGACGTATTTAATAATAGGGCTTATGTTAATAAATCTGTGAAGGCTCTTGAGTTACCTATATCATTCATTATTTCGAGATTTAGATAGTCAAGCAGGAGTTTTTTGGTTAGCTAGTAATTCTTTTAATTTTGATAACTCTCCAGCCCATCTTGGGTCAGGTGAAGCACTATTTGGGGCATCGCTATGTACAATTTTTTTAATATTCTTTCTCTTATTATTCTTATTGACATTAGACGAATTTCTTTTAGATGAAGAAGAATCTTTCTTTTCAGAACGTTCTACCCTTAATTTGTTACCTTGGAATTCAAAGCCATTTAATTTTTCGATAATTAGGTTGGCATTTTTTTCATTATTAGCGGTAGCGAATCCAAAACCTCGGCATTCTTTAGTCTCTTTATCTAAAACGGGCTTAAACCTAACTCCTTCAGCAGTAGCTTTTAAAATGCCCTCAAATTCTGAAAGATTTAAACCTTTCGGTAAATTTCCAATGTAAATTCGAATTCCCATAAATTTTTAAAAAAATAATTTAGATCTAAATCAATAAATCAAACTTATATTTGTATTTAATCATATTTTGGCGCATTTTGTTGTATCCATTGCTTAGCTTTAAAAATTGCCTCATCAAAATCGCTTAATCTTTCATACGCACATTCTCTTGAGAGATATTCAATTACTCCTCCAAGTAAAGGGCCATCTTCAATATCAATAAAATTTTTTAAAGTATGCCCGTCAAGAAAACTTATTGGATGAAACAATTTATCTTTGGTATCTCGCCATCTTTCTAACCAATGAAATTGTAAAGAAAATGGTAGATAAAGAATAAATGCAGGCAGAATATCCTCAAGCTCTTTATGTAATTGAAATATTTCATTTTCATTAAATTCATTTATAGATTTTTTAAAAATTTTACTTTTCCATTTACATAAGCACTTATTATTTAAGATCTCTTTTTTACTAAACTTAAGTTTTTGCAGACCAAATTCATCAAAGATTTCTGATAAATAAAAGATAGGCAAAAATATATTTGCTTCTTGCCTAGTTAAAAATTTAAAACGTATTGCTTTCAATCGTTTGCATGAATCTTTTTTATTTAATTGAAGCCACCCAAATAAATGGAATTCTTTAATCAAAAAAACTGTCTTTAAAGCATTTGCAGAATTGATAATTAATCTTATTTCATAATTAATTCTTTCAACAGAAATATTTTGCAAATGATGCTTATTTAGTTTTATAAATTGAAGTAATTCTTTATCGATATTAAAATCAAATACAGCCAAAAAACGAAAACAACGCAACATCCTCAAAGGATCATCTAATAAATTTTGATTATTAAATGTCCTTAAATATGAGTTTCGAAGATCATTAACGCCATTACATGGATCCAAAATCATGGAAGAATCCAGTACAAATGCTATCGAGTTAATTGTAAAGTCCCTACTTTTTAAATCATCAAAAATAGAATTCCCAATCCTTGGTGCAATATCAAAAACAAACTCTTCAAAAATCACTCTTACAATATTTCTTTCTTTATCAATTACTATCAATCTTCCATTAAATTTATCTGCTAATTTCAATCCTATTTGAAAAGAATTATTTGGAACAACAATATCTATATCTGGAAAACCATGTGACTGCCCTAAAATTAAATCCCTAATAAATCCCCCGACTAAAATTGAATCATGAGGCAATTCAGAAAAAATTGGTGTTAAACCAAAATCATTAATACCCTTTTTTATTTTAAAGATTGTTGACGTAAAATCGATTAATAAATCTTCTTTAAAAATATTTTGTTTTGATTTATTCATTTTCATTAATTACTTTTGGATAAATAAATCTAGAGTAAAGATTCTTTTGAAATTGTTAGAATTAGAAATTAAAAAAATTTTTAAATTTAAATAGCAAAATCGGAAAAGTTTAGGATAAACTAAGTTGATCGTTGTTCAATTTTTTCTAAGTTCTTATTACGAATTATATTAGTAAATAAATCAAATAATTTTAATTATTATGTTTCAAAGTGATTTTAAAAAAAAAGTTTTAATAATTTGAAAATAATATTCGCCATACACTCTACAGATGACCATTTTGGATTCGCTTATCGCGAAATAGGAATGGAAGAAATTAGAGAAGAATTTTTTATAAAAAAATTTGAAAAGGATCTATCAAATAATTTAATAATAGATCTAGGGAAATTCTTATATAAAAAAAATTTCGAATCAATAAAAAGAATTGCAATTAGCACTGGTCCTTCAAATTTTAATGCATCAAGGCAAATAGCCGCTTGTGCTCGTACTATTAGTCACCAATTAAAATGTCCTCTAGATCACTTTAGTAGTTTTCGAATAATCGCAAAAAGAATAGCAATTAAAAATAAAATCTTAGATCAAAAAGAATCTTTCTGGATTTTTAAAAAATTAAAGAATAGAGGATACATAGTTGGAAAATATTTCATAAATTATAATCCTGATAAAGTTTTAATTAATTCAGTTGATGAATTGATAAAACCAAAATTATTTAAACGCTTTGAGAAACAAAAATTTCAGTATTCAGTCAATTATGATATGAGAGAAGATTTAAAGGAATTAATAGAACTTTCTTACTCTAATCACAAAAAATGTATCAATACTCCTTGGAATGAAGCCTTACCGATATACCCTTTATCAGCAACAAATTAATTTTTCTAGCCTAATAAGGTATTTATTGTATCTTTAAGATAATTTGTTGTGAGATTAATATCATATTTCGAAGAACTTCTAGGATAAGAAATTGGATTACCAATTTTTATGATTACTTTATTAAATCTTGGAATAAAGTTTTTAATTTGAAAAAGTCTATGAGAATTAATTATTGCCACAGGAACCAAAAATTTTTTATTTTTTGCAGCTAACATAGCTGCACCCTTTTTAGGCTTATTTACTCTCCCATCTTTTTGTCTAGTACCATCTATAAAAATACCTATTACTTCCTCATTTTCTAATTTAGTTGATGCAGTTAATAATGAATCTCTATCTATCATTCCTCTTTTAACAGGATATGCTCCACAAGCCTTGATAACATTTGATAATAATGGAATATTAAAAAGCTCTGCTTTTGCCATAAACGAAACTCTTAATCCTAATGCGTGGCCTACAAAAGGTGGATCAAAATTAGAGCCATGATTTGAAACAATAATAAAAGAATTTTTCTTTGGGAGGTTTTTAATACCTTCTACACTTCCCCTAAACAAGAATTTAAAAATTGGTAATACTATAAATAAACTTACAAGAGAATATGTTATTTTCTGAAGCGATAATATTTTCATTTTCTTAGTAATCTAAACAATCAGAAGATGAAATTTGACTAATATTTATCCCCCTTAAATGTCTCTTAGCTAACCCTCCTAGAACATTAGAAGGACCTATTTCAATAATATGCAATTGACCTGTGGAATGAAGCAAATCCATTGTTTCTCTCCATCTCACCCCATTACACATTTGAGCCTTGAGATTTAATTTTAACTCTGCCGAATCACTCGAAAATATTGGATTTGAATTACTGACCAATGGGAATATAGGTTTGTTGAATACTAATTTATCTAAATATTCTGAAAATTTAATTGATGGTTCTTTCATAAAACTAGAATGAAAAGCTCCAGATACATTTAAGTTAATAAATCGTTTACATTTAATCTCTGAGGAAATCTCTTGTAATGCTTCCTTTGTTCCTGACAAAACCACCTGCTGAGAGCTGTTATCATTAGCTACAAAAACATTATCTTTATGTTTTATAAGATTATTAAGTTGTTCATTATCAAAACCAATTACTGCTGCCATACTACCTTTTGGAGCATTAGACATGAGATCAGATCGAAATTTAATTAAAGAAACGCAATCCTCAAAAGTTAAAATTTCAGATGCATATATTGCAGTAATTTCGCCTAAGCTATGACCAGCTACATAATCAGGTTTATAGCCTTTCTTTTTGAGTGCATCTAATAAAATAGATTCAACTAAAAATAAACATATTTGAGTATTTCGTGTTTGATTGAGATCAAACTCCTTTGTATTTTCGTCAGAATTTTCTTCGCAAATCTTAAACAAATCTCTTCCAAAAATATTAGAAGCAAAGTCAAATTTATCTTTTGCTGAATCTAAATTAATAACATTCTTTCCCATACCAAGTTTCTGAGAACCTTGACCAGGAAAAACCCAAGCAATTGTCATACCAAAAAAAAATTAGTTTAACCCCACCTAAATAGGGCTGCACCCCAACTTAGCCCAGCCCCAAAGCCACTTGTTAATATTAAATCATTTTCTTTAATTTTCTTATTTCTTACATATTCATCGATAACAATAGGTATTGTACCTGCAGATGTATTTCCATAATTATTTAAATTACTTAAAATCTTTTCATTTTTAATATTTAACCTCTCTCCAACGGCATCTAAAATCCTCTTATTTGCTTGATGCAAAATCAGCCAATCAATTTCATCAGAATCCACCTCAATTGATCTCAATAATTTATTAATTATAATGGGGACTTCACGTACAGCAAATTTATAAACTTCTTGGCCATTCATAGTAATATTTTCGAAATCACCTTTCACAAAGCGAATATTATCAATAATATTTTCTTGCTCATTTAAACGTGAAAGATTCAAAAAATTACCCCTTTGACCATCAGTCCTCATATTAAAACCATATAAATTCTTTTTTTGCGTTGAAGCCTCAATTGCAACTGCTCCTGCTCCATCACCAAACAATATGCAACTACCTCTATCATTCCAGTCAACAAAACTGGAAAGTTGATCAGATCCAATTATTAATGCTCTTTTAAAAGTTCCTGTTTGTAAATATTGTGAAGCAGTAATTAATGCGAATAGGAATCCGCTACAAGCAGCTGTTAAATCAAATGCAAGAGCATTTTTTGCTTTTAATTTAGATTGAATATTTGGAGCAGAGCCAAATAAATCATTTGGAGTTGAAGTGGCTAGTATTATTAAATCCAGTGAATCACTAGACCAATTAGCCATATCTAACGCTGCTAATGCAGCTTGAAATCCCATATCTGATACACTTTCATCTTTTTGACTAATTCTTCTATTTGATATGCCCGTTCTAGTCTTAATCCATTCATCACTAGTATCAACAATTTTACTAATTTCTTCGTTGCTAAGAATTTGTTCTGGTAAATAACTACCACAACCTTTAAAAGCTATTCCAAGTTGTTTTAGATTAGTTTCCTTCAAGAAAGTCAATTATTTACTTATATAAGTCAAACATAAATTAGACAAAAAATGTTCAAGAATTTAAAATTGGAAGTTTTTTGAGTTGTTCTAAATGATCCATAACATTATGATTAACCGCAGAATGAGCTAGACGTAAGGCACTGACGACGGAAAGAGATTTACTACTTCCATGACCAATAACACAAATTCCATTAACACCAAGTAACAAAGCACCTCCATGTTCGGCATGATCCAGTCTTTTTTTTATTCTTATAAGATTACTTTTTAGAAAAGCTGAACCAACCTTTCCTCTTCTTCCTCTTGGTAATTCAGCTCTTAAAATATCCAATAATACTCCTCCTACAGATTCCAAAAATTTGAGAAGTATATTTCCTGTAAAACCGTCGCACACAACGACATCAAACTCTCCAGTTAAAACATCTCTACCTTCACAATTACCTAAAAAGTTAATATTCTTTTCATTTGCAAGCAATTTATATGTTTTTAAAGATAACTCATTACCTTTACAGTCTTCTTCTCCAATATTTAATAATCCAATCTTTGGTTCTTGTATTTGCAATACATCTTTTGCATAAATATTTCCTAAAAGTGCAAATTGATATAGATAAGATGGTTTACAATCTGTATTTGCGCCAACATCAAGCACTAGTACAGGTCGGCTCTGATCTCTAGTGGGAAATAAAGCACCAATAGCAGGTCGTTCAATACCTTTTAGTCTTCCTATTCTAAAAATAGCTGAAGCCATAAGAGCTCCAGAATTACCAGCTGAATAAACAGCTTTTGCTTTATTATTCTTTACTAAATCCATAGCTACATTGATGCTTGAATTTTTCTTCTTTCTTACAGCTGTCGCCTCTTCATTCATTCCAATAGGAGGCCCACTATCAACTAACTCTAAACGATTATTATTAATCTCCTTTTCCATTAATTCATTTAAGCCCATATCAATAGATACTTCCTTTATTTTATCCAGTTGACCTACAAGTTTAATTTTAATAGGTAATCTAGAGATTGCTTCAAGACATCCCTCTAAGATAGGACCTGGAGCATGATCACCTCCCATTCCATCTACAGCAATCCAGATTCTTTCAGCAGTTGAAACAACTTCACCATCTATCACATTATCATTTATTTGAAGCCTTTTTAAGGGATCAAATACAAGTGGCTGCAAAGTATTTTTCGCCAAAGATCCTGCCGTAGATACAACATTTGTAGCAGTATTAACAACTGAACCTGCGCTAGAAACAACGTTTTCCGCCATATTACCGGCGACATTACTAGCAGTATTAACAACTGAACCTGCACTAGAAACAACATTGCCTGCTACGTTTGTAGCTGTTGCAGCGGAATTAGCGGCGGTATCGACAATAGAAGTTACTGCAGAATTCCTTTTATACCAAATCACTAATCTTCTAATAGCTCTTGATTTATGTATTTTTTTCCTATGATCCTTTACCATTTACTTACCTTCAAATGGAGCTATATCGACAATTCTTTGAAAAAGATATCCCGTGCCTCTTGCTGTGAGAATCAACTCAGGATTAGCAGGATCAGCCTCTAATTTTGATCTCAATCTAGATATATGAACATCCACTACTCTAGTATCAACGTGTCTTTCAGGCGTGTACCCCCAAACTTCTTTTAATATTTCTCCTCTACTAAAAGGTTCACCTGATCTACTGACTAATAATTCAAGGAGACTGAACTCCATTCCAGTGAGCCTGATTCTCTCATCACTTTTAAATACTTGTCTACGATTTGTATCAATTTTAATATCAGTAACCTGGATTAACCCAGAATTTGGCATTCCTGCTATTTGCTCTTTATCAATTCTTCTTAAAACACATCTAATTCTTGCTTCTAATTCCTTAGGACTAAATGGTTTAACAACATAATCATCTGCACCTAATTCTAAGCCTGTTATTCTATCTGCGACATCTCCTAATGCAGTTAACATAACGATTGGGACATCAGAATCCTTCCTTAATTCTTGACA
>MDTA01159281.1_pt1 | contig 18685 bp, 18 predicted proteins | sample 811151 | NCBI WGS metagenome assembly MDTA01 (sample SAMN05326648, study PRJNA326480) | marine metagenome | isolation source: seawater | place: Indian Ocean: South | collected 2010
AATAGGATTAGCTCCTAAATCGATATTGTTTTCTTTCAATAAGGCTTGAGTAAAAAAACCGCCTATATTTTTTCCAAATTCAGAGTCATTGATCTCCCCTAAGATTAAATTAAGAGCTTCATCTGTTCGTAATGAATCTTCTGATTCAGTTTGAGCCTTTTGCCACTTAAAGCTAGTTATATCGTTAATAAAAATGTTGTCTGATGGAGGCTGAACTTCTAATCCAATATTACTAGGATCGCTGCAAGAAACTCCTATTAAACCTAGAAGGATTAAAAAAAATATTTTATACATGTATTAATTCTCTGTTAAAGTTACCTCTTCTTTGGATTCTTCTGGTTCTTTTTCCTCAATAAAATTTTCATAAAATTCTTGATAGGCATCAATATAATCTTCTTCACCAGGAAAATGTAAAAATGGCTTATTTGAAGTAGTGATATAATTAGAAACTTCTTTATCAATATCAGCACTTGCTTGGATTACAGCATCAGAATAATCAATTGCAAACTTATGTAGATTTATAATGTTAGGATTCTGCAATCCATTAAGATCCTTTGCTTCTAACTTCTCAAATAATAATTTTTCTACAAGACTATTGCTTAATTTACCATCGAAACCATTATCAAAAACTGAATAAATAACTTTAACATTGTCAAATAATGGCTCTTCAGAATAAAGTTTTTTAATATACATTGGTACTAGTGATGCAAACCATCCTTGACAATGAATAATATCTGGAGCCCATCCTAACTTTCTAACTGTTTCAATAACTCCTTTACAATAAAAAATCATTCTTTCATCATTGTTAGACATAAATCTCCCATCTAAATCATGAAACATTTGTCTTTTTGGAAAATATTCCTCATTATCAATAAAGTAAACCTGTAATCTCAACTTTTGAATTGAAGCTACTTTAATAATTAACTGATGATCAAAATCGTCAATAATAAGATTCATCCCAGAAAGACGAATAACCTCATGTAATTGATGTCTTCTCTCGCTTATAGTCCCAAATTTTGGTAAAAATATTCTGATATCCTTACCATTTTCTTGTGTTTTTTGCGGCAATAGATTTGACACACTGCCCATTATTGTTTCTCCAGTATAGGGATTTATTTCTTGAGAAACATATAATACTCGTTTTTTCATGTTGCAAAAATATATAAAAAAAAGCGTAATTTCAAAGCTTTTCATTTAGTTTTATTTGCTTTGCATTATAAAAAAACATTTAATGAAAGTTTTTAAAACAAAAACAAAACTAAAAGTTTTCCTTCATTCACTAACCCCAGAAAAATCTATTGGTTTTGTCCCAACCATGGGGGCACTGCATGAAGGTCATTTAGAACTTATAACGGCATCAAAAAATGAATGTGAGATCACTATTTGTAGTATATTTATCAATCCAACACAGTTTAATAATGATAGTGATTTTCTCAATTATCCTAAAACCATAGAAAAAGATTTAAAAAAACTAAAGGAATTAAACTGTGATATTGTTTACACGCCAAGTATTAAAGATTTATATAATGATAAGGAAAAAGCAAAAAAATTTAATTTTGGCACATTAGCAGAAAATATGGAGGGAACATTTCGTGTAGGACATTTTAATGGGATGGCAACTGTGGTAGAAAAATTCTTTAAAATAATAAAACCAAATAAAGCATACTTTGGGCAAAAAGATTTGCAACAATTACAAATAGTTAAAGAATTAGTAAAACAAATGAATTTGTATATAGAAGTTAAAAGTATATCAACTGTTAGAGAAAAAAATGGACTGGCTAAAAGTTCTAGAAACAAACTGCTTTCAAAAGAACAAAAAAATAACGCTGCTCTTATTTACTATTGTCTAAATTATTGTCTAAAAAATAAAACAATAGGAATCAAAAAATTAAAATCATATATCCAGACTAAATTTAAACAACAAAAAAATCTCAAATTAGAATATGTTGAATTTGTAGATCTAAAAAGTATGCTCCCAATAAAAAAATGGCAAAATGAAAAAGAAAATGCTGTTTGTATTGCGGCATATATTGACGATGTAAGATTAATTGACAATATAATTTTATAGTTTTACATCATGAAAAAAGTAATATTTTACAAGTGGCTAAAATATCTTGCCTCATTAGCTTTTGGTTTAACTATTATATATTTCCTTTTTAAAAATCAGGATCCAGTAAAACTTATTGAAGAAATACAAAAAGTTGATGTTAAATGGGTAGTTCTCTCAATGATTTTTGGAGGCTGGGCCATTGTAAATAGAGGTTTAAGATGGGTTGTCCTTATTGATGCACTTGGATATAAATCATCTAAACGGAATGCAATTGCGTCAGTTGCAATATTATATTTCACAAATCTCTTTTTGCCTAGAGCTGGAGAAATTACAAGATGTACCTCTCTTTATCAAGCAGAGAAGATTCCTGTCGACAAACTATTTGGGACAATTCTTATTGAAAGAGTAATTGATTTCTTATTTTTATTTGGGTTAATGGGCCTAACCATTATTTTAAAATTTAACGATATACTTAAATTTTATATAGCTATTCAATCCCAGATAACAGAAGACAGTAATAATAAAAACATGATTACAATATTAATAATTATCTCTATTTTAGTTTTAAGTTTTTTGTTTCTTAAAAAATGGCTGAAGAGATCAAATTTATATCACAAAATTAAATCTTCTATTAAAGGCTTGAAAGAGGGGTTTAACAGTATAAAAAATATAAAACAGAAATCTACTTTTTGGTTTCACACTTTTAGCATCTGGATGATGTATTTTTTAATGACATACATTTGTTTTTTTAGTATGGATGAAACTTCTATCTTAACTTTGAGTGACGGAATTTTTCTACTGGTTTTAGGGGGTATTGGTATGATTATTCCAACTCCGGGAGGGATTGGTTCATATCACGCAATTGTAATGATTGGTCTCTCTATCTTAGGCATAGGGACTATTTCTTTTGGCATAAGTAGTGATACTTCAAATCCTGCATTATTGTTTCCAACAATAATACATGCAGGACAAACATTAATGGCAATTATTTTGGGTTTAATTGGATTAATAATTTTATTTTTATCAAAAAAGGATACAAATGTCACATCTTAAAAAGATTGGTCACAAAATATTTAGATATAAAAACCTAATAAATCAGGTAGAGTCTTGGAAAAAATCTGGTGATAAAATAGTCTTTACAAATGGCTGTTTTGACATTTTTCATAGAGGGCATATTGAATTACTTGCTCGAACTGCTGATTTAGGAGACAAATTAATTGTTGGGTTAAACTCGGACAGCTCTATACAAAAAATTAAAGGCAATAGCCGACCAATTATTGATGAAGATTCAAGAGCTCTTTTATTAGCTACTCTAAGTTTTGTTGATGCTGTTATCTTATTTTCTGAAGAAACTCCAATTAAATTAATTACAGACATCAAACCTAATATACTAGCAAAAGGAGGTGATTATGAGAAAAAATCAATAGTTGGTCATGATATCATTAAAAAAAATGGAGGAGAGGTAATCCTTATACCTTATATTGATGGCTTTTCCAGTACAAATATTATTAATAAAATTAAAAAATCTTAATGGCAAAAAAAATACACTCTGCATTTTTTTGCCAGAGCTGCGGTTATCAATCGCCAAAATGGCTTGGCAAATGCCCATCATGTAATAATTGGAATACATTTGTTGAAGAAATAATTTTAAAGGGAAATGATAAAAAAAGAATAACAAGTAATAAAACAAATAAAGCATCACTAATAAGCGATATTGATTATGCAAATGAAAAAAGAATAGTATGTAATGACAAAGAGCTTAATAGAGTATTGGGTGGAGGAATTGTTCCTGGATCTATCACTTTATTAGGTGGTGAGCCAGGTATAGGAAAATCAACTTTACTTTTACAATTTGCATTAAGCTCTAAATCAAAAATAATATTATATATTTCTGGTGAAGAAAGTAAAAAACAAATAAAAATGCGTGCTGATCGCATAAATAAAAATTCTAAACATTGCTATATCCTTAATGAGACTACTACTGATAATATCTTTCAACAAATTGAAAAAGTAAACGCGGACATATTAGTCGTAGATTCTATTCAAACCATGAATACTGCACACATTGAATCCTCAACTGGGAGTGTTTCTCAAATTAGGGAATGCACCGCAGAATTTATAAAATTTGCTAAAGAAACTAGTACTGCTGTTTTCTTGATTGGACACATAAATAAATATGGTGCAATTGCAGGGCCAAAAATTTTAGAGCATATGGTAGATACTGTCCTTCAATTTGAAGGGGATAGAAATCATGTATATAGAATATTACGAACAATAAAAAACCGTTTTGGTTCTGCATCCGAACTTGGTGTTTATGAGATGAATAATGAAGGGCTTAGAGAAGTTAATAATCCTTCTGAAATATTAATCTCCGAAAGAGATGAACCCACAAGTGGAATAAGTATTGCAGCTACAATTGAAGGCGCAAGACCTTTATTGGTTGAAATACAATCCCTAGTAAGTTCTGCTGTATATGGTACACCGCAAAGATCTGCGACTGGATATGATACTAAAAGAATGAATATGCTTTTGGCTGTTTTAGAAAAAAGATGTGGTTTCAGATTAGGAGCAAAAGATGTTTTCTTAAATATTACTGGTGGAATAAAAATAGATGATACAGCTATTGATCTAGCGATAGTATGCTCTATACTTTCTTCTGATCAAGATGTTGCATTAGATCCTCTTATTTCTTTTTCTGGAGAAATAGGATTATCTGGAGAAATAAGAGCAGTAAGTAGAATTGAAAATAGGATAGCAGAAGCTGAAAAACTTGGATACAAACAAATTATTATCTCAAAATATAATAAATTCAATGCTAAAAGCTTTAAAATTAAAATTATTCAACTTGGTAAAATAGATGAAGTATATAAATTATTCTTTTAAATCTTTTATCTAATCAAATGTACGAAACCTCTGTAATAAAATTCTCTATTTTTTAAATTACGAATCCTAATAAAATAAATATAGGTGCCTTCTTGACAGTGTTTTGCATCCCATTTTGTGTCTTTTTCATTAAAAATTTCTTCCCCCCATCTATTAAAGATGGTAAGTTCATATGAGTTTATGCCTTCACCAAACGGACGAAATGAATTATTTAACGTATCATTAGTTCCCGGTGTAAATGCTGTAGGAATATGGACTATATATGAAGGTAAGATTAATATGTTAGCGCTTGCTGTATCATAACAAGCATATTCATTTTCTACAATTAATTTAGCTATATAAGCTCCTGTGTCTTCATAAAAATGCTGAACAATAAAATCATCTATTAAAACATCATTATCACCAAAATCCCAAGTTAATGAAACAAAAGAACTACTATTATTAAAAAATGTTATTGGAGTATCCTGCTTAGCAACATATTTATCACAATAAAAATCTGCATAAGGTATAGGCAAAATAGAAATAGTATCTTGAACAGAATTATTACAATTTGTTATTGTATCTATATAGTCGTATTTTATTAGATGCATCCCTATTGACATCTCATTTGGTGTTAAGATCTCTTTTTGCTCTTGATCAATATAATAAACACCTCCAGAAGGCGACCCTTGATTTAGTAAAAATGAAGATTCATTTGCACAAATATCAAAAGCATATAGTTGAACATTTGGAAGCTGATTTACATAAACTAAAGCGGTTTTATTTGGCAGTGAATTACAATTATTAATATCCGTAACAGATTCTAAAATAAGATTACTAGATGCTTGAAAAGGTAATCTAATGTTAAAACCATCTGGAATCAATAGACCTAAAGAATCAACAACATAAGTATAGTTAGAAAATCCGTCATTAATAACAACTGTATATTCATTTACACTGGGATCTGTAATTTCTATGTATATATTAGAAGAGTCGCCTTCACATATTGGTGACTGAACACTTATATCAAATGATGTTATATTTAAATTTAATGTTGCTATAGAATCACATCCAACATTATTAATAGTTGTAAAAGTATATATCCCAGAACTATAATATGTCGTACCATTCCAGTAATATGGATTACACTCATGTGCAAAAAAAGATGACATTGTAGATTTATTTATTGTTAAATCTAAAACGATAGAAGAATCGCAGCCATCTATGTTATTACCTGTCCAATTATATATTCCAGAATTTGTATAATTAATTCCATTAAAATTATATAAATCACATTCATTTATTTCTATTGTATCTTTACTGCTACTATTAATTGTTAAATCCAGTATCGCAATACTATCACACCCATTTAATGCAGTTGTATTGTAAGTATAATTACCAGATAATGAATAATTTGTTCCATTCCAAAAATAATTATCACAAGCATTTGAAACAATAGTATTGGATGTTATAAGTAAAGGATCTTTTAAAATTACTGTATCAACAAATGTACATCCGTTTTGGTCTGTAATAACAATCTCATAACTACCAGCTATCAAAGAACTTATGTCTTGCATATTACTTGTAAATAAGTTAGGACCCGTCCAGCTGTATGTTAATGAACTATTAGAAGAAACTATCAAATCTATCTCTCCATTGTTATATCCTGAACAAGTAATACTATCTATTATAAAGCTAACATTAAAAGGGTCTGCAGGAGGGATGGTAATAGACTCATTAAAAACACATCCTGAAACATCTGTAATAGTTAAATTATAAATACCTGAATACAGGGAGCTAATATCATCATTTGTACTAAGAAAGTTGTTTGGTCCTGTCCATACATATGTAAGACTACTACTAAAAGGTGAAATTGTAACATCAATAGCTCCATCATTTCCCCCAACACAACTAATACTATCAATAGTATTTGTAACATTTAAAATAGGTGGATCAACTATATAAACACTATCTGAAAGGACACATCCTGCCTCATCATAAATAGTAAAGTTATATCCTCCTGAATATAATGAAGATATATTTTGATTTGTGCTTGAGAATCCATTTGGCCCTACCCAACTGAATGTTGGATTACCAATTATTCCTGAAAGCTGTACATTAATACTTGCGTCATTATACCCATTACATGAAGGATTAATAACTGGATTAAAATTAATATTAAAACTTGCATTTGATGATAATGTAATGGTGTAAGTGTAAGAAAATATATTATTTACAGGGCATGCATCATCTTCTACTGTTACAGTAAAATTAAATGGACTATTAATTACATCACTATATTGAGGAGTCCAATTAAATGAGCCTATTGGATTATTAGAATTATTATTATTTACGATAAAATTAGCTGAAGTAGCATTATTAAGACCTGTCCAATACATATTTTTATTTGAGGAAGAACCTAGTGTTGCTAAAATATCAAAACTAATAGTACTTAAATCATTAGCACAAAAATGAAGCGAATCATCGGTTAAGTTGGAGTTAGTTACATTTAAGGGGGTGCCATCAAATCCTGATAAAATTGGTGGCGTTGTTAAACAAGAAAGAACAATAACCTGAATATCTCTAATTACACTTCCTATTTCTAACCCATTTCTATATTCCGTAATTTTCATGGCTAATACAGAAACTTCCGCCTGTGTAGCATTCATACATAAATCACCAGTTAAAGGATCAAAACTTGTTGTTCCTGTAATTGGATTTTGTGCTGAATAAGTACCTATGTATGTGACACCTCCACTACCATTGTCTGGAACTTCTAAAGAATATACTAATGAATCTCCATCTGTATCAATCGCACCGTTATTATAGCAATAAGTCTGCCCTACACATATATATGGAGCAGGATATTCAGTAAAAGTTGGGGAGTTGTTACAAAAATTAAGATTATTGATTCGAGCTTCTACACACATATTCTCACTACCTGGATTTGAAATAGTAGATATAACATTATTTCTATTACCAGTAGCACAAACTCTTATAGACCAATCATTACAATGTGCAAGGGAAATATTGGTTCGATACACATATTCTTCTAATTCAACAAGCGTGCCATTATTACAGGGACTAGATGATCCAAGACACAAAGGGGTTATAAACACTGGCCCAGAAATTTGTGGTAAAAAAACGGCTCCATTATTACAACTTGAAGAATACTCAAGTAGAAAGATATTGCCAGCAGATGTAGGGCTACTACAATCTCTATAATATCTAACTGTTATTTCATATGTGTCAGAATTCGCTCCTTGAGCTAAACATTTATAACTAATATCTAATCCAGCTCCATGAGTTGAATAGGCATCATTAATAGACAACAAAACGCATAACAGTATATATAATTTGTGCTTATACATAAGCACAAAGTTACTTGATTTTAAATTAGTCAAAAAAAATATTGGCTAAATTGTCTATTTATCTATTACTTATTATAATTTTAAGATAAAATCTGAGCAGCGTGATTCTTTGTATCTACTTTTGTAATAATCTTTTCAATAATACCATTATCATCCAGCACAAAAGTAGTTCTTGTAATCCCCATGTATTCCCTACCCATAAATTTCTTCAATCCCCAAACTCCATAATCAACAACCACCTTTTTGTCCTCATCAGAAACAAGGGAAAAAGCAAGATTGTATTTCTCAATAAACTTTTTATGTCTATTTACACTATCACAGGATACTCCAAGGACTTCATAACCAGCCTTTTGTAGTATTCCATAATTATCTGTTAAATTACAGGATTGGGCCGTACATCCAGGAGTCATGTCTTTTGGATAAAAGTAAAGCACTACTTTCTTACCCTTATATTGTTCTAAAGTAATTTTATCTCCATTTTGATCTACTGAATTTATCTCTGGTGCAGTATCACCTACTTTTAAATGTGTCATAATATTTTAATTTATAATGTTCCTCTTTTCTCTTGTTCTTTTTCAATGGCCTCAAATAAAGCTTTGAAGTTCCCTGCTCCAAAACCCCTAGCTCCCATTCTTTGTATTATCTCAAAAAATAACGTTGGTCTATCTTCTACTGGCTTTGTGAAAATCTGCAATAAATAACCTTCTTCATCAGCATCTATTAAAACACCTAACCTTTGTAAGGTTTCTATATCCTCTTTTAACTCATGATTATGTTCCTCTAATCTTAGAGGTACCGCATCATAGTATTCCTGTGGAGGAATAGAAAGAAATTCTACTCCCCTAGCTCTTAAATTACCAACAGTAGTAATAATATCATCTGTTGCTACTGCGATATGTTGTACTCCAGGGCCTTCATAAAAATCTAAGTATTCTTCTATTTGCGATTTCTTTTTTCCCTCTGCTGGCTCATTAATTGGAAATTTAATCCTTCCATTTCCATTACTCATTACCTTGCTCATTAATGCAGAATATTCTGTAGTAATTTGTTTATCGTCAAATGATAAAAAATTTACAAATCCCATTACATCTTCATAGAAATTTACCCACTTATTCATTTCATTCCATCCCACATTGCCAACCATATGATCAATAAATTTTAAACCAGTTGGCTCTGGGTTGAAATCTGATCTCCATTTTTCAAAACCAGGAAGAAATACTCCTTTATAGTTTTTTCTCTCAACAAAAACATGTACTGTATCTCCATAGGTGAATATTCCAGATCGTACGACCTCACCATACTCATCTTTTTCTATTGTTGGCTTCATGTATGACTTTGCTCCCCTACTTGTTGTCTCTCTCCAAGATTTTGTAGCATCATCTACCCAAAGTGCAATAACTTTAACTCCATCTCCATGCTTAACAATATGATCATTAATATTAGATTTTGAATTTAAAGGAGTAGTCAATACCACACAGATTTTATCTTGTTTTAAAACATACGAGACTACATCTCTACTTCCTGTTTCAAGACCTTTATAAGCATAAGATTGAAATCCAAATGCTGACTTATAATAATATGCCGCTTGTTTAGCGTTTCCTACATAAAACTCTACATAATCCGTTCCTAATAGAGGTAAAAAATCCTTAGCCCCATCAAATATTTTTTCTAATCCGTAATCAACGTTTTTTATTTCACTCATAATTTTTTATTTTCTTAGAATTATTCTTCATGCCAAGATTTATGATATTTGCCATCAGATAAGTTAATAGCTTCTTGTGTTAACTTAAGTGGAGCAAAAGTATCTATCATGACAGCTAATTCATCCGTTTTTCTTTTTCCTATACTTCTTTCCATTGCTCCAGGGTGAGGCCCATGTGGAATACCCGCTGGATGTAAAGAAATAAACCCTTCTTCAACATGATTTCTACTCATGAAATCTCCATCAACGTAATATAACACCTCATCAGAATCAATGTTTGAATGATTGTATGGAGCTGGTATAGATTCAGGATGATAATCATATAATCTTGGACAAAATGAACATATAACGAATCTATTAGTTTCAAAAGTTTGGTGAACAGGTGGTGGCTGATGAACACGTCCTGTAATTGGTTCAAAGTCATGAATTGAAAAAGCGTATGGAAAATTATAACCATCCCAACCTGCTACATCAAATGGATGAGAAGCATAGGTGTATTCATGTATCATATGTTCCTTTTTAATTTTAATAATAAAATCTCCCTGCTCATCATGGGTTTCTAAGTCTTGTGGTTTTCTTAAATCTCTCTCACAATATGGTGAATGTTCTAATAACTGTCCAAAATGATTTCTATATCTCTTTGGCGTGTATACAGGAGTATAGGACTCTACAACAAATAATCGATTATTCTTTGAATTAAACCTCATTGTGTAAATCATTCCTCTAGGAATAACTAAATAATCTCCTTCTCTAAAGTCGATATTACCCACAAAAGTCCTTAAAGTACCTGTTCCTTTGTGAACAAAAATCACTTCGTCTCCATCAGTGTTTTTATAAAAATAATCTTCTTCTAAATTAGTTGGAGCTGAAAGTAATATGTTAAGATCATTATTAAAAAGTATTGATATCCTACTTTCTAAATGATCTTGAATTTTTGGTGTATCAAAACCTTTTAACAAATATGATTTTAGGTTTTTTTCTACAGCAGCCAATGGAGCTACAGAATATGCTTCTTTTATTTCTTTAACTTGAGTAGGTCTATAAAGATGATATAATAATGATGACATACCGTCAAAACCAATAGTGCCAAAAAGCTCTTCGTAGTGTAATCCCCCTTCTTCTTTTTCAAAAGTAGTATGTCTTTTATGTGGTATGTTTCCTAATTTATGATAAAATGGCATATGCTATGTTTTATTGCAAATATAAGATAAAACACAAACAAAGATTCATTTATGTCATCCCTAAAATAAAATTGATAGTTTTGTATTTATAAATGAAACTTCTTTCTTATAAAATAGCTAACAATCAAACACTCCAAATTGGTGTACTTGAAGATGAATGCGTCTACAATCTTAATAGCTACTTCGGGAATATCTCATTAATCGAACTATTGAAAATAGAAGGTTATCAAAATAAAGTTAAAAAATACATTTCGTCTAAAAATACAATTAAACATAGCATCAAAAATATTGTTCTCTTGCCTCCAATACCACAACCAAATTCGTTTAGAGATGCTTATGCTTTTAGACAACACGTAGAAACATGCAGAAAAAATAGAGGATCTAAGATGATCTCAGAATTTGATCAATTCCCAGTTTTTTATTTTTCTAATCACAATTCAATGTATGGTGATGGACAAGAAATAGAAATTATGCCAGATCATTTTAACAAATTAGATTATGAATTAGAGTTGGCAATCATCATTGGAAAAGGCGGAAAAAATATTTTGGTTAAAGATGCGGATAAACATATTGCTGGTTTTTGCATATTAAATGATATTAGTGCACGAACATTACAAATGGAAGAAATGAAATTAAACCTTGGTCCTGCAAAAGGAAAAGATTTTGCAAATGTAATAGGCCCTTACTTAATAACAAAAGATGAATTAGATGCAAAATCAATTGACACAGTATTTGGCAAAAAATATGATTTGAAAATGCAATGTTTTGTTAACGGAAAATTATTGTCAGAAGGAAATGCAAAAAATATGAATTGGACATTTTCAGAAATTATTGAACGAGCTTCATATGGGGTAGAATTATTTGCAGGAGATATTATTGGTTCTGGCACTGTAGGTACTGGATGTTTACTAGAAATTAACGGCACAAACAAAAGAAAAAAACCTAACTACATTGAAAAATGGTTAAATGATGGAGACGAAATTAAAATGAAAATTGAAGGTTTAGGAAGTATTACAAATAAAATTATAAAATCAAAAAACAATCATTCAATTTTAAAATTAAAAAAATGATTAGAAGTATAGATGTTAAATCAACAGAAGCAGCAAAAATATATAATTATTTATCAAACACTGTTACGCCTAGACCAATAGCATTTGTAAGCACTATAAATAAAAACGGAAATAAAAACCTAAGTCCATTTTCATTTTTTAATGTTTTTTCCGTAAATCCACCTATTCTTGTTTTTTCACCTGTAAGAAGAGTTAGAAATAATACTTCCAAGCATACCTTAGATAACATCAAAGAAGTTAAGGAGTGTGTCATTTCTCTTGTTTCTGAAGAAATTGCTCAACAAGTATCTCTTTCTTCATGCGACTTTGAAGCAAATGTTAATGAATTTAAAAAAGCAGGTTTTACTGAGGTAGAATCAGATCTTATCACGCCATCCAGAGTAAAAGAATCTCCTGTAAATTTTGAATGTAAGGTGAATGATGTAATTGAATTAGGTGCAGAGGGTGGTGCTGGTAGTTTAGTCTTATGCGAAGTACTTAAAATTCATATTGATGAAAATATTTTAACCAAGAAGCAAATAGATCCTTTTAAGCTAAAAATAGTAAGTCGCTTAGGTGCTAATTGGTATGGAAAGACAACCAAAGAATCTCTTTATGAGATTACAAAACCAATATCTAAAATTGGAATGGGAATTGATAATTTACCTGAAAAAATTAGAACCTCTAAAATTCTAACTGGAAATGAGCTTGCTATTTTAGCTTCTGCCAAAAAGGTTCCTAGTAAAAAAGAATTTTCACTTAGAAACAACAAAAATACGACTGAAAAACATATCTTAGCAAAGGACTTTTTAATTAAAGGAAAAACTGAAGAAGCCTGGCAAATATTGTTATAACTAACTAAAAATAAATAAATTATGTCTTTTGAATTACCAAAACTACCTTATGCATATAATGCATTAGAACCAAATATTGATGCTAGAACTATGGAAATACACCATAGCAAACATCATCAAGGCTACACCAATAATTTAAATAATGCTATTGCAGGTACAGAAATGGAGGGAAAAAGCATTGAAGAAATTTGCAAGTCTTTAGACTTAAGTGATGCAGTAAGAAATAATGGAGGAGGATTTTTTAATCATAATCTATTTTGGGCATCAATGAGTCCAAATGGAGGAGGAAATCCAATAGGAAAAATAGCTGATGCAATTAATGATAATTATGGATCTTATGAGAATTTTAAAGTTGAATTTTCAAAAGCTGCAGCTACAAGATTTGGTTCTGGATGGGCTTGGCTTTGTGTTGAAAATGGGAGGCTTAATATTTGCTCAACAGCTAATCAAGACAACCCTCTTATGCAAGGAGAGTGCGGAGGGACTCCCGTATTATGTCTTGATGTATGGGAGCATGCTTATTATTTAAATTACCAAAACAGACGCCCTGATTATATCAGTGCGTTTTTCAATGTAATAGATTGGGTAGAAGTAAACAACAGATATACTGCAGCTTTATAATATTTTTATAAATTTGCCAGACTAAATTAAATTTCTAAAAAAATTAAAAAGAAAATGAAAAACAAATTTGCCTTACTAGCACTATTAGTATTATTCGTTACAGGTTCTTATAATATGTATGCACAAGAATCAGATTCTATTATGCCTGAAGAGACAACTACAGAAGAAGCTATGATAGAAGAAACTACTAGCCCTGCTACATCTAATGAAGAAATGTCATCTAGTTTTCACCAAATTATAAAACAAAAATTTATTGAAGGGGGGCCTGGGTTTATGGGAATTGTGTTATTATGTCTGATATTAGGTTTGGCGTTAGCAATCGAAAGAATTATTTACCTTAATATGGCAACAACTGATACTAATAAATTATTAAATGATGTTGAAAGCGCATTAAATAGTGGAGGAGTTGATGCAGCAAAAGAAGTTTGTAGAAATACCAATGGGCCTGTGGCATCTATTTTTTATCAAGGTTTAGAAAGATCAAATGAAGGAGTAGAAATGGTTGAGAAATCAATTATTTCTTATGGCTCAGTGCAAATGGGCCTTTTAGAAAAAGGGCTTTCATGGATTTCTTTATTTATAGCCCTAGCTCCTATGCTTGGATTCATGGGAACAGTTATTGGGATGATTGGTGCTTTTGATGCTATTGAAGCAGCAGGAGACATATCACCTTCATTAGTTGCAGGGGGGATTAAAGTTGCTTTATTAACCACTGTTTTTGGACTAATTGTAGCAATGATTCTTCAAGTCTTTTATAATTACTTAATTGCAAAAGTTGATTCACTTGTTAATTCAATGGAAGATGCTTCTATTTCATTGATTGACTTATTGGTAAAAAATAAATAAGTATGGAAAGTTTAATTAATATAGGTATAATTGTTACTTATTTAATGATCGGTTTTGCTGCACTTGCAGCAATCGGTTTTGGTATCAAAAGACTTATGTCAAATACTAAGAATGCCAAAAAAACACTATACACTTTAGGTGGTCTAGTTGCTGTTATATTATTTTCATATTTAATTGCCTCTGATGAAGTTTTACAATCATTTGAAAAATATGAAATTACAGCCTCAACAGCCAAAAATGTCGGCATGGGGCTTATTACATTTTACGTTCTAGCAATTGGCGCGATTGCAGCTGTATTATATGCTGAACTTTCGAAAGTGTTTTCTAAGTAATGGCAAGTAAAAGAAGAGGATTACCAGAAATAAATGCAGGGTCAATGGCCGATATTGCCTTTTTGCTATTAATTTTTTTCTTAGTAACAACAACAATGGATCAAGACACGGGAATTTCTAGAAAATTACCACCAATGCCTGAAGAAGAACAAGAAAAACCACCAGAAATTAAAGCAAAAAATATTTATGTTGTTCTTATTAATTCAAAAAATGAACTTTTGGTTGAGGGTGAATGGACACAAATATCTGAACTTAAAGATGGTGCAAAAAAATTCATCAATAATAATGGAGTAGACCCCTCTTCTTCTGATAGTCCTCAAAAAGCAATTATCTCATTGCAAAACGACAGAGGAACAAAATATATGACATACATACAAGTACAAAACGAGTTAGCAGCCGCATATAATGAGTTAAGAAATGAGGCAGCTTTAAGTAAATTTGGTGAAAGGTATGCTGATTTAAACAAAAAAGAAAAGAAAGAAATCAGAAAATTATATCCTCAAAAAATATCTGAAGCTGAACCTAAAAATATTGGTGGTAATGAGTAAATTTAGTAAAAATGGGAAAAAAGGAATGCCTGCAATATCTACTGCATCATTGCCAGATATTGTCTTTATGCTACTTTTCTTTTTTATGGTAACTACAGTAATGCGTGAAACAACTCTTTTTGTTAACGTTGTAACTCCGAAAGCTACAGAAATTAAAAAGCTAGAAAAGAAGTCGTTAGTTAGCTACATCTACATTGGGCCTCCAATTAAAAGAATGCAAGCCTCTTTTGGTACTGCTGCAAGAATCCAACTAAATGATTCCTTTGCAAGTGTGGATGAAATACAAGAGTTTATTGCTAGTGAACAAGAAGCAAGAGATGAAAAAGAAATACCATACATGACAACATCTATAAAGGCTGATGAGAGCGTTAAAATGGGAATTATTACTGATGTAAAGCAAGAGTTAAGAAAAGCCAATTCACTAAAAATCAATTATTCGACAAGAAAAGGTGATTGGGACTATTAAAAAATCTTCATAACGATTAATAAAATCAGTCTTTTTTTATACTTAAATTTTGATAAAGGATATATATCAATAAAGCAGAAGAACAAAACGAAAATAATGCTAGCATAGGATCAATCTTAGTCTTTGAAAAAACTGAATATGCTCCATTTTCAACTTTAAATAATGGGAAAGAAAAGATAACTGCTAGAGCATTATTTGTAAAATGTGCTAATATTGGCAACCATAAGTTTCGCCCCCAATAATATAAATATCCTAAAAATACTCCTAATAAAAATCTTGGAATAATAGCTTGAATATCTAAATGAATTGCGCTAAACAAAAATCCAGTTAATACAATTGCTTTATGATGATTACTTAACCAATTTCCAATTGTTTGTTGTAAATACCCTCTAAAAAATAATTCTTCTCCAATTGCTGTAATAATAGCAATAACAAAAATTGTATACAATAAATCCCAAATAGTATCCATGTTTAAGAAAGCAGTTATAATCGGTTCTGAATTAAAATGAAATTGCATTAACCACTCAGGAAATGGCAACAGCATATTCCATTCAACAAGAAGAGCTATAAAAGGGGTAATTAGTAACATTATGGCGCAAACTAAAATTGCATCTTGTCTTGTTACTGAAACAAATTTAAAATCAAAATTCGTCAGATAAGCATATATCAATATGGGAGTAATAAATATACCTACTCCTGTAAAAAGCTGCATTAATTTTAAATAATTTATAGATGTTTGGTTCGTCAAATCTTGATTTTGAATAATCGCCATGCCATTATCAGCAAAAAAGCTAATCAAGAGTACAGCTAACGATGTATGCAAAACCAGTGAAAGAAAGACAAGCAAAAATAAAAGGCTTACTTTAATTGCTGTTGACTTATCTTTATAAACACCTTTAAATCCCATTATTATGTATGTTTGCAAATATTTATGAGCGTAAAGATAGGAAATATTAATGTAGGAGATTTTCCACTATTATTAGCACCAATGGAAGATGTAAGCGATCCCCCATTTCGTGCTCTCTGTAAAGAACATGGAGCAGATGTATTATATACTGAATTCATCTCTTCAGAAGGACTAATTCGTGATGCTGAAAAAAGCACTATGAAATTAGACATTTATGATTTTGAACGACCTATAGGCATTCAAATTTTTGGCTATCAAATTGAATCTATGCGATTAGCTGCTGAAATTTGTGAGAAAGCACAACCTGAGTTTATTGATATAAACTATGGTTGCCCAGTAAAAAAAGTGACAAAAAAAGGTGCTGGAGCAGGAATACTGAAAGATATCCCCAAGATGGTTAGCATGACAAAGGAAATTGTCAATGCAACTAAAATTCCTGTTACCGTTAAAACTCGCTTAGGTTGGGATGAAAACTCAAAATACATAGTAGAAGTAGCCGAAAGACTGCAAGATGTAGGTATTAAAGCTTTATCTATTCATGGAAGAACCAGAAAACAAATGTATAAAGGAGATGCTGATTGGTCCTTAATTGGAGAAGTAAAAAACAATCCAAAGATGCATATCCCTATTTTTGGTAATGGCGATGTTAACACTCCAGAAAAGGCAGTAGAATATAGAGATAGATATGGTGTTGATGGTGTTATGATTGGTCGTGGTGCTATAGGTAACCCTTGGATTTTTAACGAAATAAAACACTTCATAAAAACAGGGACTCATCTATCCCCACCAAGTATTGCTGATAGAGTAGATGCTTGCAAACAACATCTAAAGCATTCTATTGAATGGAAAGGTGAAGTTCTTGGTATTGCTGAAATGAAACGCCACTACACTAACTACTTTAAAGGTATTCCGCATTTTAAAGATTATCGTATTAAACTGATCAATTCTGATAACGCTGAAGAAATACAGCACTTACTTGATCTTGTAACTAAAAATTTCTAACATTTAAATAATTTTTTACTTAAAACCTTTGCAGGATACCAGGAGGCAAGTAATCCAATAAATAAAACTGTAAAACTCACAATTATAATATCTCCTAATTTCAGACATACAGGATAACTATCAACCACAAAACTGCCATTACTACCCATACTTATGAACCCATAATATTGTTGCAAATAAGCAAGCGTTAAACCTATTAAAAGCCCAAGAAATAAGCCTGTAACAACTGTAAACATACTTTTTGTGAAAAATAAAGTTGTTATCTTACTTTCAGATACTCCAAAACTTTTAAATGTTTTAATATCCTTTTCTTTATCTAACATTAGCATACTTAAAGATCCCACTATATTAAAAGTTGAAATAATCATTATAAAAGCCAAAATCAAGAATAAAACTAATTTTTCAACATTAAGTATTTTATAGAGAAAATTCTGCTGCTCTAATCTGTTTTTTACTATGAATTTATCTCCTAAACATAAAGTTAATTGTTGCTGAGTTTCTAGCATCTTAGTAGCATCTTTTAACTTTATTTCTATGGCTGAAATTTTATTTTTACGCTCTGATAAATTTTGGATAAATAACAATGGGGTAATAATATATTTTTCGTCTATCTCCGATTGAACACCAAAAATTCCAACAGGTAAAACACTTCCTTTTTTAAAAGCATTTCTAGGCTCTAACAATGTTTTGACAGAACGATTAGGCACATAAACATGTAACTGATCAAAGATATTTCCAAGGTTCATTGATAAAAAGTACGCAACTCCTCTTCCAATAACTGCAACATTTTTACTTTCATAAGCATCAATATAGCTCCCATCAACTAAAAGACTATCAAAATTTAATAACTGTTCATATGAATTAGAAACGCCTTTTACCTTTGCAATAAACTCC
>MDTA01205567.1_pt1 | contig 18683 bp, 16 predicted proteins | sample 811151 | NCBI WGS metagenome assembly MDTA01 (sample SAMN05326648, study PRJNA326480) | marine metagenome | isolation source: seawater | place: Indian Ocean: South | collected 2010
ACTCTATAAATCGAAAAATTGGAAATTTAGAGAAAAAAGAAAGATATGACTCCAACTCCTATAATTTAATACCAAATAATTTTGTCAAAAAAATAAATAGGATTAGTTGCGATATAATTAATTTACACTGGATAGGTAATAACTTAATTCCAATTAATGATCTTAAGAAAATTAATAAACCAATAGTATGGACTTTGCATGATATGTGGGCCTATACTGGATCGGAGCATTACACAAAGAGTTTAAGATTTATTGAGGGGTATAATAAATATAATAAACCAAAAGAATTAAGTGGATATGATTTTGAGAAATATTGCTGGGATTTAAAAAAAAAAAACTATCCAGAAAACCTTAGCATCATAGCCACAAGTAATTGGCAGCTTAACAACGCAAAAAAAAGTTTTTTATTTAAAAATAAGAAAATACTTAAAATTCCGCTTCCTATTGATTTTAATTTTTGGAAACCAATGAAAAAAAATATTGCAAGAAATATTTTAAATATATCTGAAAATAAAAAAGTAATTTTAATAGGTTCAGAAAAAATTGATCTTGAGAGAAAAGGTTATAATCTTATTGAAAGTATTCTTAATATTGTTGATGATAGTAATAGTTTATTGATTGTATTTGGTAGGAATTGCAAAAAAATAGGAAAAATAAATAAATTTGATAAAATTTATTTTGAAGAGATTAGCCCTAACTCTCAAGATTTAAAAATTTTATATTCTGCTTGTGATTTATTTTTAGCTCCCAGTATTCAAGAGTCTTTTGGACAAACTGTTCTAGAAGCTGCTAGTTGTTGCTTACCATCAATATGTTTTGAAAATAATGGTATATCTGAAATAATTGATCATAAAATTAATGGATATTTAGCAAAAGAGGGAGATACCGAGGATTTTGCAAGAGGTATTGACTGGTGCTTGCAAAATTTGAAACAAGAAGATATGGAAAAAAATTTAAAAGTCCTTAAAGCAAGATTTTCTTATGAGATAATAGCAGAAGAATACAAGAAATTTTATAGTAGTATCATATAGCATTTTTTTTTAAAATTTTTGAATATAAATTAATGTACTCTTTTGCTATTACTTTTGAGTCGAGATCAATTACTTTTTCCCTAACTTTATTATCATTATTTTCTTTATTTATTTTATTTGCCGTCCAATCTATTCCTTTAATTAAATTTTCAGGATTTAAGTCTTCAACTACATATCCATTAATTTTATGATCAATTATTTCTGCACATGCGGTATTTTTGAAACAAACGACAGGTGTGTTGCATGCCATTGACTCGGCCCAAGTTTTTCCAAATGCTTCTTGTATAGAGGTGAAAACAAATAAGTCTGCACAAGAGTAAACAAAATTGAGTGTTCTTTTATCATTTATAAATCCTAATGACTTGTACTCTATTCCGGTACTTTTCAAGACATCTTCTGACCAAAAATTGCCAAAAATAAGCAATAAATATTTTGATTTATCAATTTTCCTAATAGTTTCTACAAATATTTCCCAGCCTTTTCTTGTGCTTTGAGGATTTATTGCACCGTATAAAATTATTTTTTTTTTGGTTTTAATATTGAGATTGAGAAGTGCAAAATTTTTTTCTATTATTTTAAAATCATCAAGCCTTATGTTATTATATATTTTTAAAACTTCTTGATCTTTTAATACATCGCTTTCAAGCGCTTTTAATTTTAACCAATTGCTTATTGCAACAAATTGTATTTTATTTTGATAAACTTTTTTTTTATAATTCTTGATTATTTTTGATAGATATCCATTTTCATAATTTTTAAAGTCTAAAGTATAATGAGATCCACCAGTAAATGGCCACATGTCTCGCATAGTCCAAATAACTGGTCTTTTTATTTTAGAAATAGATTTTAAACTTATAAAACCCTCTCCTAACCAATGAATATGGATAATATCTGCGTTTTTGTATGCATCTAATTTGGTAATATCGTTCCCAAAAAAACAAAGTGAAAAGGTAGAACGAGGAGTATGAAGAAAAAATGCTTTAAAAATTTTTTCTAAAATTATTAAAAAATGATTTAAAATTTTGCGAAAAAAATTTATTTTTAAAAAAATAATTTCTTTATTTTTTCTATTTGATGGGTTGTTATTTAAGATCTTTGACTGAATATTTAGTTTCAGCAAAGCATTATGCAAAGTTTCTGTACCTTTATAGGCTCCACTGTTCGGGGAGCCTCCAACTATATGTAATACTTTCATTTTATATTTTCTTTTTTTTTCGTAAAATTTTTCTTACTAAATTTAAAGAACTAATAGTATCAACTGAAACAGACACATTTGACATTTTAATCATTTTTACTTCAAAGCCTAATTCTAAAAATCTTAATAACTCTAAATCTTCAATGTTTTCTATTGTGGTTTTTTTTTTTTGTTGGTTAAACATCATAAGAGACTTACGTGGCAGAGAATATATACAAACTTGTCTCCAGGCTTTAATAAATTCTTTTTTTTTTGTTGTGGGTATTGGAGCTCTAGATTGATACAATAAGTTTCCATTATTCCTAAAAATTACTTTTGGGATATTGGGTGAAAAAAATTCATTTTTATTGTTAATGGATGTATATCCATTAATAATACTATTAGGGTATTTTTTTGCAGAGAGTAAAATTTTTTTAATATCTAAAGGGTTACAGAGTGGTTCATCTCCTTGAACATTTAAATAAAAATCTGCTCTAAGTTTTTTTGCTACCTCAGCGACTCTATCAGTCCCGGTCAAGCATTTGGATGAAGTCATTATTACTTGAATTTTATATTTTTCACATAAATTTTTTATTTTTTTATTGTCAGTTGCAACTATAATTTTTTTTCTATCAATAATTTTCTCACATTGTTTAAATGTTCTTATAATCATAGGAATTCCACATATATCTTTAAGTGGCTTGCCTGGAAGTCTCTTTGATTTAAATCTAGCAGGTATAATTAAATAATATTTCATTCCATTCGTTGAGATTAAATCAATTTTGATTTTATTTTATATTCAGTTGGTGTAATACTTAAAATTTCACATTTAGATTTCAAAGAATTATATAACAAAAATAATTGATCCATCTCTAACCTTTTTGGATTGTTAATATCGTAACCATCAAAACCAGCAAGATATACCCTTTTTGCTTTTCCACTATTTGCTATTGCTAAAGCGTATGATATTGCTAGCGAATTGGGGATTATTGCTGAAGATTTTTTAAACTTGAAAGTATTATTTTTTATTTCAACTCCAAAATCAAGTTTTTTTACTTTTTGAAATTTTTTTTTTATTGAATTTGAGAGTCTCTGATAGGGTAAAACTAACTTTTGAGGTAAATACTTAAAAGATTGATGGTCTGTCAATAATCTCAATATGTTACATAAAACTCTTAGATTAATTAGTTTTGAATTAATATTTTTTTGCGAATTTAGAACAATTACAAAGGGTTTATTAATTTTAATAAATTTTTCCACGTTTTTTTTATTTTTTTTAATTCCAGGTCCAGATCCAATAATCAAAACTTCTTTATTCTTCAAATTTTTTTCAGGGACATAAGTGCCATTACTACTCCCAGTAAAATTTTGCTTATAAGTTGCGATTAAATCTTTACTAAATTGTTTTCCACCAATTGTTTTAAGATGATCTATAATTGTTAAAATTTCTGAGCTTGTAAAACTTTTTATTTCCAGCATTGTTTGAACAAAAGTTGGATGTATGCCATACATTCCAGATAAGTAATAATATGGATTACTACCCCATCTGTACTTATTTTTCATTTTTTCAAAATCATCATCAACTAATCTTAATAGATTTGTTAAGTTAATTTTTTTTTTTTGTTTTTTTCCAAGTTCAATTAATAAATTTTCAGTTTTTATATTTCCTGGTCCTCTTCCCATTCCTAATACTGTAGAGTCTACCCAATTCACCCCATTATTTAGAGCCGTTATTGCATTCTCCATTGCCTTATCCATATTATCATGAGAATGAATACCCAAATCACCGTTCCAAAAATTTTTAAATAATTGAGAAATTTTTTTTGTTTTCTCTCTATCCAAACTACCCGTGCTATCAGCAAAATAAATAACATCGACTTTATTTTTTTTTGCCAATGTGCAAAAATTTTTTATTTCAAATTCAGATCTATCTGAAATTTGCATTAAATTTAAAGCTATCTTATATCCTAATGATTTTATTTTTTTAATTATTGGAGTTAATTTTTCAATTTCATAATAGTGTGAAGCTATTCTAACTAATTTGATTTTACTTTTTGATGATTTTTTAAATAATTTTTTTACAATATCGATGTTTTTTTTTTCACTTGAATATCTTACAATCTCTGATGCATTTATCATTACAGCAATATTTAATTTTTTAGGTATTTTAAAACTATTAATAAATTCATCAGTAGAGTATGCGCAAGGTCCTTTTAATTCTTTATTATCTAATGACCTAAACCCTATTTCAACATAATCGATATTAATTTCTGCCATAATATTTAAATAGCGTTGAATTAAATTAGATCCAAAATTCCAATTATTATAATACCCTCCATCCCTTAACGTGCAATCTAGGTGAAAAAATTTATTTTTTATCATTTTGAATTTTATATAAAGTTTTTACCACAGAATTGGTTAGTTTTTGATAACTTTTAACTTCAGCTAAACTATTATAGTTAAAAGCATTTTTATTTCTTTGGCTCCTTTTTTTTGACCTTATATACAATTTATTTGGTTTATTATTCAAATAAATAATATAATTAGGCAAATTGATTACTTTAAGGAATTCTAATTTTTTTTTATCATAATTTTTCCTTAATTTAAGTAATGAGAATATTCTTTGTAAAAATCCCTCATCGAATACTATCACTTTATTTTCTAAAAATTTGTTTGCTAGATAATATTTTGCTGAATGTTCAATAAACCAATCATAGTAAATTTTTTGATTTTTAGGAGATAATTTTATCTCGTTTATATAAAGATTAACAAATTTTGGATTCGATTTTTTAAACATTAAAAAAAGTTTTTTGCAAATTTTTTTGTATGAAATATAAAAATAATTTTTAATTAATTTTTTTTGTTTACTTTTGATTTTTTCACCCTTCCTTAAAGAATATTTGGTCTTTTTTTTTTTAATCAACAAAAAATATTTTAAAGAAATTTTTTCAAAAGGACTTAATTTTAAAATCTTATTTGCATATTTTGGAATTACTTCGTAACTCGGTAATAGATTATCTAAATTTTTTTCTAAAATTCTTGAGTAAAAAGTTTTTCCTGAACATGGTGGACCAAAAAATTCAATAATCATTATATTTTAAATTTTTAAAGAGTTAATTATTTATAATAATTGATGTAAGAATAAAATTAATTTATACATTATAATTAATTAAAAACAAAATTTAACAAGATAATGCTTCAAAAAGATGAATTTGTTTTAGTTCTGGGATCAAAACCTGGCTCAAAATTACCAAATTTAAAAGTTAAAAAAATATATACTGCGAATGGAGCTGCTGAAAAAGGATCGGCATATATTAAAAAGTATGCTGATACTAAAGTAATTTCTATTGTAGGTGGAAGAGAATTTGAAAAAAATTTAGATGTACAAAATCGAGTTTTAAATTCAAATATAGACGAAATAGTATCAAGGTCAGGTTTCGTACCTTTTAAAAATTATAATTTTTTAAAAAAACCAACCACAAAATATTTAACATTAAACGAACAAATAAAATTTCAATCAAATTTTTTCAAATTTGGAAAATTGAATATTTTATTGGCAGAATTTTTTTATGAAAATACATTTTTAATGCAATTAAAACATTTAATAAATTTTGTTAGAAAAGGAATGATTAATGGAGTATCAACAGGTTTTTTTGCAATTCTGTATGCACTTAAAGAAAATGATCAGTCTAAAGTAATAATTTCTGGAATAGGAATGCAAGGTGGAGGTCACTTCTATTCAAAAAATACAACAAGATACTCGAAAAGAGCTAACGTTGACAAAAAACTTATATTTTTTCTAAAAAAAATTTACAAAGATAGATTATATACTATTGATAAAGAATTAGAAAAAAATGCAAATATAAAGTATTTAGATATAAAAACTTTTGAATGAAAAAATTTATAGACCCTTACATAAAAAAAAAATCTCATAAAAGTAATGAGCTTTTTCAATATTTTCCAGATACTAATATACCACTTCCATCTGAAATAGAAATCAGTGAGTCTGGTACATGTAATAGAAAATGTTCTTTTTGTCCAAGAAGCGCAGAAGACTTTCTTGATGTAAAGGAATTTATTAATACCAATTTAATTTTAAAATTAGTAACGGAATTAAAAAATTATAATTTTAAAGGTACTATCCGATTTTCAGGATTTGTAGAACCTTTACTTGATAAGAATATATACAATTTAATTAAAATTTGTAGGACCACATTACAGTTTTCAAACATTGAGATTGTAACCAATGGTGATGTTCTTAATTTAAATAGACTAAAAAAACTTTTTGAATCAGGTCTTAATAAATTATTAATAAGTGTGTATGATGGACCTGAAGATGTAATTAAGTTTCAAAAACTTTGCGAGAAAGCCTTTTTAAGAGAAGATCAGTACTTTATAAGACATAGATATTTACCTCCAGAACAAGATTTTGGTATCACATTAAGTAATAGAGCTGGCATGATGGAAAAAGCTGAACATAAAATTTCCAAGTTAACAGAATCTTTAAAAGTGCCTTGTTATTATCCTAGTTATACTTTCTTTCTAGATTATGATGGTGATGTGTTAATGTGCCCTCATGACTGGGGGAAAAAAAGAAAACTTGGTAATTTGAATACTAAAAGCTTTAAAGAAATATGGCTTTCAAAAATCTCGAATGAAAGTAGAAAAAAATTAATCGATGGTGATAGAAAATTTTCACCATGTGATACTTGTGATGTGACAGGAACTTTAATTGGAAAAAAACACGCCACTGCATGGAATAAGAGTTAAAATGAAAAAAATTTTGATTTTAGGTGCGAGTTCAGATATTGGAGTAGAATTAACAAAAATTTTTTTAAAAAATAATTGGAAAGTATTAGCACACTATAATTCAAATTCTCTTAACTTAAAGAAAATTAAAAATAAAAAACTAAAACTCTTTAAATTAGATTTTCTTAACAATATTCAAACTATAGAAAAGATAATCGATTTTTTAAAATACGAAAAAGTAGATTCATTTATAAATTTAACAGGGTACATTGATAACAATACTTTTTATAACTTTTCAATAAATCAATTGGTTAACACCATGAAGGTTAATACAATTATTCCATATTATGTAATTCAAAAAATAATTAAAAATATGTTAAAATATAAATTTGGAAGAATTTTACTAACGTCAAGTATCGGGGTTAAATATGGTGGAGGCAAAAATACATTTAATTATTCTTTATCCAAAAAGGCTAACCAGTTTATACCAGGAGAATATAAACATTGGGCAAAAAAAAATGTTCTTATTAATAGTTTAATAATTGGTGTAACTGACACCAAGATACATAAGAAAATCTCAAAAAAAAATCTGAATAAAAGGAGGAAATTAATACCGATTAATAGATTTGCTTCAACAATAGAAATTTCAAAATATATCTTTTATCTATTATCTGAAGAAAATACTTTTATAACTGGAGAAAATCTCTCTATAAGTGGAGGTGAGTAAAAATAAACTAAGTAAAAATTATTAATATGCTTAGTAAATTGGCTCATAATTCAAACAAAATTAAAGAGTAACTAATGCATCTTATACATTAATTATTTATGAATCTAATTAGACAATCATTTTCAATTTTAGACAAGAAAATTAAAATTATTTTCTTTTTAATTTTATTTGCTTCTATACTTGTCTCTTTTATTGAAATAGTTGGGATTGGAATTCTGGGATCATTTATAATGATGTTGTCAGATACAAATGGATTTTTAAAGCTGTTAAATAAGTATGATTTTTTAGATTATTACAAAAATTTAACTAATGACCAAATTTTAAATTTATTTTTAATATTAATTCCTATTTTTTTTATTTCAAAAAATTTAATACTTTTTGTCTTCCTTTACGTATTTAGCAAATTTAAAGTTATTTTTGGTTATTCGATTTCAAAAAAAGTGTTAAATAGCAATCTCTTGATTAATTATGGACATTTTCTTACTAAAGAAAAAACAAAGATAATTCACGATATGAAAGAAGAAGTTGTAAGATTTACTGGTGTTTTTTTTTCTGTAATAAATGTTTTTAAAGAAACCTTATTAATAATCTTACTATTATCTAGCATAATTATTATCAATTGGAAATTAACAATTATAATATTTTCTATTTTTATTTTTTTTTCTTTTATTTTGTTTTCATTATTAAAAAGAAAACTTTATTTATTAGGCCTAGATTTAACAAAATTTAATTCAATTTTATTAAAAAATCTTGTTGAGACTTTCAATAATATTAAATTTATTAAAATTAGAAACCTTGAAAACTATTTCTCTAATAGGTCGTTAAAATTTGTTTTAAGATCATTGAATGCGAGTCTTTTTCAAAATATTCTTGTTACTTTGCCGCGTCTGTTGCTAGAGATTTTTGCTGTTGTTGGCTTATGTTTATTAATATACTTCTTTATGAATACCTCATTGCCCCAAGAAAGATTAATCGCAATTATAAGTTTTATTTCATTATCTGTGATAAGAATGTTGCCATCTATAACTAATTTAAATGTAAATATAAATAATATTACATCCCATTTGCACTCATTAGAAATAATTAATAATTACTTAAAACTAAAGATTAGCCATCCAAAAAAAAATTTACCGAATAAAAAAATTAGAATTAATAGTTTAAAGTTTAAAAATGTTTTTTTTAATTATGGTGATGATAAAAAAAATTTTTCTATCAAAGATATAAATATTGAGCTGTCCAAAAGTGATATTCTTGGTGTTTTAGGAAAAAGTGGAAGTGGAAAAACTACTTTTGCTGATTTAACTTTAGGGTTATTAAAACCAAATAGAGGAAATATTTATATAAACAACAATAAAATAGTTGATGATAGTTTTGAAAATTTTGATATTTCTTATGTTCCACAGTCAATAAATTTAGTAGATGATAACTTAGAGGAAAATATCTCCTTAGGACATGATTTTGATAATGATTTGATGGATAAAGTAATTTCATTTTCTGATTTAAAAGAATTGCATAAAATAAAACAAAATAAAAGTATTGGAGAAGATGGTAGCAAAATTTCGGGAGGACAAAAGCAGAGAATAGGTATAGCAAGAGCTTTTTATAGTAAACCAAGTTTATTAATTTTAGATGAACCTACTAGTGAACTTGATTATGATAGTGAAAATAAAATTATGAAAAATTTACAAAAACAAAATATAGATATAATAATACTGATTGCTCATAGACTTAACACTTTAAATATTTGTAATAAATTAGCTATTTTTAATGAGGGTAATATTTTAGATTTTGGAACAAAAGATCAAGTAATTAATAATAACAGAGAATTAGAAAAATATTTTAATAGTAAAACATAAAGATAATTTAATTAAATGTCCTTTTTGGAGCAAATTGCTACATAAATATTACAAAAGTTATCTGGAAAAAACTTTAACAAAAATTTTTGAAGCATATTTCCCAAATAGGATAATTGATAACCTTCTACGCGTCCCTTTTCCTCATTAAATTTTTTATGATCCTCAGATCTGAAAAATTTGAATTTATAAAGAAAAGGCATGTTCTGAACATTAAAAACATTTTCGACTAGAAAACCATTTGTTTCTAAAAGATTTTTAAACTCTTTTTTTTTTAAGTTTAATTTATGAAATACTTTTTGCTCTGAATTATTTTCTCGTCTTATCCAATCAATAATTAATTCCTGGATATTATCTGCTCTGAATGATGCACATAATTTACCATTTTTTTTTAATACCCTATGCGTTTCATTTAACGATTTTATTAAATTATTAGAATGAAAGTTATGATAAAGACCAAAAGCTAAAACTATATCAAAAGTTTCGTTTTTAAATTCAAGATTTAAAATATTACCAAATTTTACATTTAATGTTTCGTCAGCTTTTTTTAATTTATCTACAGCTTCTCTAATAAAATCAATTCCAAAGATTTTATATTTTTTGTTATGGTAAAACCTCAGAACTCTGCCTGCCCCACATCCTGCTTCCAATATAGTGCTACTATGATCTTTTATTAACATATTCGAATATTTTAAAGGATAATAATTCTCATTAATCATGGGTTCATCAGCTCCTATATCAGTCCATCTTTTTTTCCAATAATCAAAATTATTTTTAGATCTATAGGTTTTTCTCATTATTGCTCTTCATAATTTTTTTTAATTTATCGTTAATAATTTTAGCTACAAATTTATTACCAAGTTTTGAAAGATGTCCACCATATTTATCATTAATAAACATTTTTTTTAAATCTTTCCCTTTAAACTCATTGGTAAGATCAATCACATCAACTTTAGTTTTCAGTGAATTAAAATAGTTAATATAATAATGATTGGTTTTTTTCAATTTTATATCAATTAATTGTGGAAAAATAATTAAAATTGGATAATGTTTTTTTTTTTTGGAAATTTCAATAAATTTAATGATAAGCTTAGTAAGCAGTAATTTAGAATAGTTTTCTTTATAAAGACGGTGTGCAAAAATTAAATTATTTTTTACAACTAATGAAAACAAATTCTCGTATAAATTAATTTTTTTTTTTTTAAAGGAATTTAATAATAAAAAATAAATATAAAACGATAATATTTGAAAATTAAATCTCAAATTTAAAAAAAAACTAATGGTATATGGAAATTTGATTCTATATTTTTCAAATTTATCCAAATAAAATCTATCAGAAATCGTCAATTTTTTAATAATTTTCTTTAAATCTTTAATTTTTGAATTTTTTAATAAAGGATTTTTTTTTAATTTTATATGATTTTCACTTAAATAAAATTTCGGTTTAAATCCATGTAAATTTCCAAATTCAAGAAAATGTTTCCACTGAGATTGAACTCTACATATAGTTTCTGGCACGAAGCCTTGAATTATATATTTTACATTTTTGTCTAAATTTGTTTTTGAATATTTTAAAATACTTTGATCAATACCATAATTACCAACACCGTAATTTAAGATTTTATAATTATTTTTTTTTGCAATAATTTCTTGCCAGGTATCTTTATCCTTAACTTGTCTACAAAAAACATACGAGTCACCAAACGATGCAAATAAATTTTTTTTTTTTATTTGTATTCTTTCTTTGACCTTTTAGATTTATTTCATAATAAATCTTTTTTCCATCAAGAATATCAAAAAACTTCATTTTAGGTTTATTGTCCCAACCTAAAAATTCACTATATTTTTTTTTTTTAAAATTTTTAAACCTATTTTCATCAAATTTAGGATAAAGATCTTTTGCATCAATTATCCAAGGAAAAATTTTTTTTAAATTAAGAAAAATTTTTAATAGAAATAATTCAAATAATATTATTATCACTACTAGTATAAAAAGAGTCACAATTTAATAATTTTTGGTAAATTTTAAAATTTTTCTAACAATTTTATTAAAATTTTTTGTCTTAATGTTATTATCAATTATCAGATCTGATTTTAATGGCTCATGAAATTTAATATCTACTCCAACTACATTCTTTTTTTTTTTATTTAATGCCTTCTTATAAAGATTTTTTTTATCTCTTAAAATTAAGTTTTCGAGAGATACTTTTATGTAAATTTGTTTGTAATTATTAATTTTCTTTTTATTCCATTTTTGCCATTTAGGGAAATTGGATAATACTGAACTTATAACATTAATTTTTTGATCAGATAGAAATTTTGAAATTTTAGATAATCTTTCAGCATTTTTTTCTCTATCACTTAAAGTATAACCTAACTTATCATTGTAAATTTTTCTTACTTCATCTCCATCCAACCATACTGTGTTAGGATATTTTTTTTTTATTTTTTCATATAAAATTTTAGCTATGGTACTCTTACCTGAACCAGATAAACCTATTAACCAAATTACCATTAAATTAATTCTTTCTCTGCAATTTTAATATCTTTTACATTATCTATCTCATGCCATAAATCTGAGTATCTAAATGTTTTCATAAGTAAAATTTTATTTTCAATGCATAAATCTAGGAAGTTTGTCATATCAATTTTTTCATTTTGAATTTTTTTATATAAAATTTTCATTTTTTTAAATGATTTTAAAGATAATTTAAAAACTCCCATATATTGGTATCTAGGAAACCTTTTATTAATTTTTTTTCCAATACTTTGAACTATTTTTTTTTTGATAATAAGGTTTTCAGCATCGTATTTAATCATTTTAATCTTCATTCTTTTTTTCCAATAACTCAACCAATTAATGTTAATTGGCATTACATTCCCTTTTATATTTTTAAATTTTTTGTACAAATCATTTTTGAATATTACATCTCCATAACACACAATTATGTCTTCATTTTTTTTTAAACTTTTTATCGAAAATAAACTATGCACCATATTTGTATCCTCGTATTTATGATTAACAACTTCTTTAAATTTGTATTTATTAATTAATTTACTTAATTTTTTTCTTTTATAACCGGTAATTATAATTTTTGTTTTAAAATTATTGAAAAATTCTACATTTCTTTCAAAGATAGTTTTTTTTTTAATCTGTGTAAGACATTTTGGTATTTGTCTATATTTCTTAGGTAATCTACTACCTCGACCAGCAGCTAGGTAAACTAAGTACATATTTTTTTTAATAAATTTTTTTCAATTTTAGAGATTTTTTTTTGTCTTTCTGGATGCCACATTATACCCAAAATATTTTTTTTTTTTAATTTAAATAACTCAATTGTATTATCATCAGCTAATCCAATTATATCAAATTTTTTTGGCAAATCATTTATTGCATAATTGTGATGAGACAAGAATTTTCTTTTTTTTTTATCAGAAAAAAAAACCCAATGAGTTCCAACATGATTTTTTGTTTTTACTATTTTAGCTTGATTTCGAAATGCTATAAATTGAGCTCCGTAACATATCCCTACTATTGGTATTTTTTTTTTAATTGCTAAATTATAATAAAAATTAGTTAATTTATATCTTAATAAATTTCTTTTATTTAATTTAAAATTTACTAAATCATTTCCACCAGAAATAATTAAATAATTTATTTTTTTTTCATCATTATTTATCAGAATTTTTAATTTAGATTTTGGAAATATTTTTTTTAAAAAAATAATTAATTTTTCCTCAATATTAAAATCTAATTGATTTTTATACTTTTCAATTACTGATGGTACAATACCTATAATCATAATTTTTTAATTTTTTTTTCAACACAATTTAATTCGATAGTATTTTTATTAGATAGGGATTGATAAATATCATCACCCACACCAACCGCTGCTGGAATATTCATTTCCGAACATCTAATTGACATATGTGAATTAAAGCCACCGAATTTAGTAATTAATCCTTTTATTTTGTGAGTAAAAATAAAATCAAAACCAGGATCGGCGTTCTCTATACAAACTATTTTATTTTTCACATTAAAACTTTTTTTACTCATATCTAATTTTATTATCTCTCCTTTAATGGTTTTGCTAGTAATGAAATTTGGAGTATCATTGTTTTGATCTTGGAGATAAATATCTTTTGGATCAATAATTATGTCTGGTAATTGAATAATTTCATCAATTTTATAACTTTTAGCATTTTGTTTAATTTTATTATGTAAATTAATTTTTAAGTTATTAGTTGTCAGGTTATAATAAATATTTAATATATCATTTATATCAAGATAAGATAATTCATCTCTAGTTAATTGTAATTTTTTACCAAATAATATTAAATTTTTGAAAATAAAATCTATGCTTTTAGAGAAAACAAATTTTGCGTATTCTCTTGCCCAAATTGAATTTTTTATAAAACTAATAAAATTATCAAAATTTCCACTAAAACTAGACTGTTTAATAAATTTTTTAATATCTCTAATTTGTCCTTTTGAAAATTTAAATAAGTTTAATTTTGTTTTTTTATGAGATTTATTCTGAAAATATTTTTCAAAAGACTCTGCATAATTTAGTGATGTTATTTCATATGTGTTAGGTCTTAAGTGTCCATATTTTTTTAAAAAATTTCTTTTATTTAATTTCTTTAAATCTTCAATTAATTTGCTTGAAATATTTTTAATAGAGCCCAGAAAAGTATCTTTATCTTTAATCGAAAGTATATTTTTATTAACCATTGAATTAAGCAATTCAATAGCTATAAAACCACATCTTGCAAGACCAGCGAAAGGTAATGTTCCATATTCTTTGCATTCCTCTATATGCCAATATATCTTATCAATATAATATAAATTGCTTTTTTCAATTTTGATTTGTTTAATTTTTAATTTTTCAATTTTATCTAAGTCTTCTTTTTTTTCTTGGTAGGCAAAATTATTTATTTTTTTTAAAGAATTGATAAATATTTTTTTTTCTTTTTTTGTTAAAATATCTTTTATTTCAAGGTTTATTTTTTCAGGTGTATTGAAACTATAACATGAAAATATTATTTCTTTCTCAATTTTATCATGGTAATTTTTATTTTTTTTAAATTTAGTTAAGTAAAAATTAATTAATTTTTTTTTAATATTTTTGTTTAAATCTTTGGGTAACCAAGAGTTAAAATCTATCCTAACATCAATATATGGTGTTCCAAAAAATGAAGTCATGAGATGAAATTGTCTTAAATTTGAAAAACCATAATTTTTTCGATTTTCAGCCCAAATATGATCTGTAATTAATTCTCTATATAATGATAAAGCTAATGGTCTAGGCTTTTTACCAATTATTTCTGCAGGATTCCAATCTGGCATAACTCCAAAAAAATTATTATCGCCTAATAAATTATGATGTGGTTTTTTAAGTTTTATAATTTTTTTTTCTAAACCTAGTAATATTTTTGAAAAAAATTGATGAGAATATTCATACTTATTTTCAAATGACCTTTTAATATTCAATTTTCTTGCTTGAACTATAAAAATTCTATTTTTTTTATCTATGACAAATTCAATATCAATTTCGCATTTAAATATTTTTTTTATTCTTTTGGCAATTATAATTAAATTATCAAAAGGTTTTTTCAGTTTATATTTTTTGTTAAAAAAATATTTAATAAGTCTTGTATTTTTTTTTCCTGAAGTTACAGCAGATGTGTCTTTACCAATATGATAATTGATTACATAATAAGGATTATAACTATTAATATCTCTAGAGAGTAAAACGCCAGAATATTTAACTTCGCTAACCATCTTTTGAATCAAAATTTCATCGTTTTTACTTGATTTCTTTTTGTAGGATTTAATTACTAGATCTATCTTTTTCATTACTAAATCTCTATTAGAGCTTGGAATATTTAAATAAGTTGCAAAATATCCTGCTAGTGAAATTTTGTTGCTATCTTCATTTGAAGCTGAAGATCTAATTGCGATTAGACCAGTGAAATGTTTTTTAATTTTATTTAAATAAAATAATTTATTTTTTTCATAATCAGATACTTTAAAATAAATTAAATCAGGAATATTTATGTGATACTTTTTTTTTAAATTTTGCAAATTTTGAGCTTTAGTTTTGAACATTTGTAGTATTTCTTATAACATTTAAGATTGTAATGTTGCTTTTTATTGTGGCTAAAATATAACCTTTACATAAAAAAATATAAATTATCTAGTATTAATAAAAAAATAAATTTAGATCATAAATGAGTATGATAAACAGTTTTTTAAATTTTTTCAAAAAAGACTTAAGATGGAAATTAACTATTATTTCAAAAAAAACCGGAATAAAAATTTTTCCTGACTATTTTTATACAAAAGGTTTAAGGGGGCTTTATACAAAATTTATTATATCCCTTATCTTAAAAGAAAAAATTAAACCCATAAAAAAAAAAGTATTTCAAAGTTTTTTTACGCAAAAAAAATATTTATCAAATAAAAAAATTAATTTTTTAGTATCGACGCCTTCATCAGGTAGCACGTTTGTTAGGTTGATGATGCAAAGTTATTTCGAACTTTTACATAATGTTGGTAATGGAATACCAAAATACGACAATATAAATAATTTTATGTTTTTTTCAGCTTCACAATTAAATCACGCAAATTTGTGGAATCAAATTGACTCTGAAATAAAAAAAATAAGTCATGCAAAATATCTAAGCGATACAACTTACGAAAAACAAAAATTTGTAATAAGTAGATATCCACTTGAGAGAATTGATCTTTATAAATTTGATCAAATTAAGCCAGTAGTTATATTTAGAAACCCGTTAGATCAAATATTATCAAGTTATATTAGTCATACATATTATGATGTTAAAAATGGAAAATTCGACGATAAAAATATTAATTATGAGTTAATTGATAATAGAATAGATAATTACAAAAAATATATTTTTTTTTGGGAAAATTATTTCAAATCACATAAAGAAAATGATGATTTCTTGATCATAAATTATAAAAATTTATTAGACGATACAAATGAAACTTTTAAAAAAATTTTAAATTTTTATAATTATGAAATCAATGAAAATTATATAGATAGATGTGTTCAAATTCATTCAACGGAAAATACTAAACAATATCTAAGTGGAATTAAAATTTATAATAAAATTAGATTTACTGATCCTGAAACGAAAAAAAGACAAAAAGAATTAATTTTACCAGTAATAATTAAAAAATTAAAAGAAACTAATATACTAACTGTTTATAATGATTTATTTAATGATAATTATTAATAACAAACGTTATCATCTAAATAATTTTTATTAATCTTCTATAAATCTCTGAATTTGTTATGCCATTTTGTAAAATTTTGCTGAATAATAAAAATATCGAGTCTCTTTTAAAATTTTTAGTATAAATAGAATTTAAAAAAGTTTTATACTTTTTATCTTTTGAAAGATCTTTGTTTTTTATTGTTCGAACATTTAAGCTATTCTCAAATATATATAAAAGTTTTTTGGCATTAATTTCGACTTTTTTTGATTTTTTGAAATTTTGGAATTTAATAATATCATCAATATATTTAAAATAACTTGTTTTATTTTTTGCTTCGTAGGCAATTCCTATTTTTGAATATGGGGATGAACCAGCTGTTACTACTTTTTTTCCTAAGCATGCAAATTCTATTCCTATAGTGCCCCTTCCTGTTATTACAACATCACAAACATCAAGTAAATTTTGGACTGGGACTTTTTCTGGACAAAGAAAAATGTTATCTTTTTTGTATTTAGATATTAAATCCTTAAAAATTTTTTTTTCTCCATAAAGTCTTGAATTAGGATGATTTTTAAAAATCCAAATTATATTTTCATTTGATTTGTATGCGAATTTAAGTGTTTCAGCGAATTGTTCATAATAGTCATTAAATATAAATTTTCCTGATGCATGAGGTGCGTCAGCAAAAGCGTGGCTAGCAAATAAAAATTTTTTTTTCTTTTCTTTATGTAGATTTTTTAAAAATTCAAAACCTTTGATATTATTTTGGTTTGAAATTACATAATCTTGATTTGTATACCAATTGTTTGTATTGAATTTAATTCTATTTTTATAAAAATTATTTATTTTTTTTTGAGAAATTTTTGATGATACGTAATTAAATGTTCTCAAACTAATGCAGTCTATCCCATTTTTATAATAATTTTTATCATATGAAATAATGCTAATACCGTTTTTACTGAGTCTAAAATAAGTGTAATTTTTGATACCCAACTTAGTGGCAATTCTTAAGGTAAGACCGTGATTTCTTGAGCCTGTTTCTGTTCCAATCAAAATTTTTTTAATATTTAATTTTTTTAAATATTTTTGAATTATTAAAAATCTGAAAATACTAGTAAAGAGTATTTTTAGAAAAAAAAAATCTAATTTCGGATTTATAAATCTTTGTCCATAACGTATATTTGTATCGTGAATTAAATCTCCAATAAGAATATCATTTATATCAAATTTATTTATTAACCAATTAAATCCATTTATTTTAATTTTAATTAATGAAACAGTGAAATAATATAAAGAAATTAATAATAAAAATGGATTTAAAAATATTTTTTTTTTTGAAAAACCACTTACGAAATTATTATAACCTAGTTTTATGTATGTTTTAATGATCATACTATTAGGATTTTGATCCGTTAAAACTATTGTATTTAGTTTAAATTTATTTGATAAAGCTAAAGAAAATATTGAAAATTGAAATAAAGTATCAATCCTTTCTCGATCTACAAATAACAAATTGCCACGAGAATTTTTTTTTTTTTCGTAAAATTTAAATTTTTTATAAAAAAAATCTTTATCTATCATTAAATTATTTAGCTCATTTTTTTAAAAATAGCTGTCATCATATTTCCAACACTTGGTGGAGAAATTTTTTTTATTCTTCTTTTATATGATTTGAGTTGTCTTTTTAAATTTTTAAAATCTTTGTCTAAATTTGCATATGGGGTATCTAAATATTCATATCTCATATCAATATTTAAAAAATTATTTTTTAAAAAAAGTAAACTTAAATTTACATTATTAAAATGAAATAGATGTCCAGGGTGATTTTGATTAAAATCTTTATTAGATAAAAAAAATGTTAAATTATTAGAATTGGGTGTTGCAGTTATGTAGAATAAAC
>MDTA01050864.1_pt1 | contig 18682 bp, 21 predicted proteins | sample 811151 | NCBI WGS metagenome assembly MDTA01 (sample SAMN05326648, study PRJNA326480) | marine metagenome | isolation source: seawater | place: Indian Ocean: South | collected 2010
TGATTTGGCTGGGGCTCGAACCCAGGACCCTCTCCTTAAAAGGGAGATGCTCTACCAACTGAGCTACCAAATCATTTATTTTAAGCTCGCAAATATACATGCAAAAATTTATAAAGCATCTACTTAATGATTAAATTTATAACCAATTTGAATTGATTTTGAGCACAATTTTTTTATTAGGTTATATGGGATGTGGTAAAAGCATTCTTGGAAAAGCATTAGCTTCTCAGAAAAATATTTCTTTTATTGATCTAGATAAAAAAATTGAGGAACATGAAAACAAGTCATTGCAGAATATTTTCGAATCGAAAGGAGAATTATACTTTCGTCAAGTTGAAAGAAAAATTTTGTTAAAGTTGATTAATTCATCTGTTCCAAAAATTGTTTCATTGGGTGGTGGGACACCATGTTATTTTTCAAACATGACAGATATCATAAACTCTAATCACCAATCTATATACTTTAACGCAAGTATAGATAATCTTGTAAATAGATTACACAATCAAAATGAAAATAGACCTCTTATTAACCATCTGAAAAATAAAATTGATTTAAGAGAATTTGTTTCAAAGCATCTTTTTGAAAGATCATTATTTTATGAAAAAGCTAAAATAAAAATAAACGTTGATGGTAAATCAATTCCTGAAATAATAGGAGAAATTCTACTTTCTCTAGACTAGATATATACCTTTTTTTTCCCCCGTTAAATTAACTTTAACAGTTTCATTAACTGAGGTAGATAGTGAGATTCCTTTAAAATCGGCTTTTATTGGGAATTTATTATGTTCTCTATTTACCAAAACGGCTATTTTTATTTGTTTAATATGAACAATTAACAGAAATTTTAATGCGTGCGAAAGTACTAATCCGGTATTTAGAACGTCATCAATAATCACTACGCTCTTATTTACTAAATTTTCAACTGCAAAATCCATCGAAATTTTATTACCAGGTTTTTTTTTATCTATGTTCAGTTTTAATGTTGTTATTTTTATCTGAGTAATTTCATTAAGAATTTTTTCAATTTCTTTAGCAAAAATAGAACCATTATCTTCGATACCTACAAGAAAAATTTCTTTACTATTGATATTAGATTCAAATATTTGATATGCAACTCTTTTCGTACAATATTGAATTTTTCTTTCATCAAAAATTAAATTTTCGGATTTAAACATTTTGTTATCATTTAGGTTAAAAATTTATCAATATTTCTTCTTTCTTTTTTTGTAGGTCTTCCCTCACCTTTTTTTCTAAAGAAATTTGTTTTGTTAGGAATTTTATTTTTAGAATCTACTTATTTTTTTGTTCTATACATATCTACTAATTTACTACCAACTCTAGATTTTGGGAAATTCAAAACTAAAAACTTGTATGTATTACCGTTTTTTCTTATCGAAACCTCATCATTTACTAATACTTCATATGATGGTTTTACTTTTTTATCGTTAACAATCACATTACCATTTTTACAAGCTTTTGTCGCTTTGTTTCTAGATTCAAAATATCTTACAGTCCAGATGTAAAAGTCGATTCTCATTTATAAATAAATATTAAATTTGTGTAAATTAAACATAAATGGTCAAATTAAAAATTGAACATTCTTTTATTAAAAGTTTAAAATTTATACTTCCAATTTCTTTTATTTTAATTTGTATATCGTGCAGACCCAACGATGAGGATGACGAAGAACCACCTAGAGATTATCTTGAACAATCTTTAGAAGATGACCAAAAGCTAGTCCAATATTTAAAATCCCATTACTACAATTATAATGATTTTAGTGATGTATTTAATGATGACAACGAGATTTTCATTGATACTATTCTGTCAGAAAATTCTAACTTAAAATCCCTTTTCGATTTTGCTGTTGAAACCTCTATACCATTAGCTTCTAATGAAGGACAAATCATAGAACATAAATTGTATCATATTGTTGTCACAGAAGGAGTTAGAATGGAGGATAGACCAAGTATAGTTGACTCAGTATACCTTACATATAAAGGTAAATTATTAAATGGAAATGTGTTTGACAAGAAAACAAACCCAGTTTGGTTTGATACTGCTAATGTGATTAGAGGCTTCAGATACGGATTACAGTACTTTTCACCAGGGAATTTTATTCAAAGAGAAAATGGAACAATTGATTTTAATCAATTTGGAAGAGGATTAATTTTTATGCCTTCCGGACTAGGATATTTTAATAGTGCACAAACTAATATTCCAACTTATTCCCCTTTAATTTTTGAAATTTCGATGTTTACCACAAATAAATCTGACCATGATAATGATGGTGTTCTATCAATTGATGAAGATCCGAACAAAGATGGGAATCCATACAATGATGACACAGATGAGGATGGTATAATTAATATGTATGATGAAGACGATGATGGAGACGGAATTTTAACAAAAGATGAATTAGATGGAGATGACCCGGATAATTTACCGGATGATTCAAATAATGATGGTGTCCCAGATTATCTTGACAAAAACACTTAGTTGTCTAAATCTTTCTCTTTTCCAAGCTCGTAAGTCAAACTAATAGACCACAACTTTGGTCTTATATCAGAATAAGCTTCAATATCTATGCTGTTATTTCCTAAAATTTCTATCTCGTTATCTGTAAATCCTCTTTCAAAACGAAACCCTAATCCAAATTTACCAATTTCAATTCTTGAGCCAATTTGCAATCCCATTGTAAAATTGTTAGTATAATTTCCAAAATTTAATGATTTACTCTTTATTGAAATTATATTTTGAAATATTGGACCTGTAAATATTGAAATTGGACCAAAAAATTTATATCCAATTAAAATTGGAATCTCCACTTTGTTTATTTCAACCCTATCTAAAGAAATAATTTCAGATTTATTTTGACTTATTTGCAATTCAGGTCTAATATAAAAGTCAACCAATTTTAGTTGGGCATAAAACCCAAAATGTAGGCTTGCAATCGAGGCAGTCTCAATCCCGTTTTTCAATGAGCTTATTCCTTCAATATCTCCGACATTATCGAAATTTAAGCCAAACTTTAATCCATAATTAATCTGGCAATACGATTTTTTAACAGCTAAATTTGAAAGTATCAAAATAAAAAAAAATAATAAATATTTTTTTTTCATTTTCTTAAAAGAACTTTTTTCACAGCTTTAACAATTGAATTAGAATCTAAACCATATTTTTTCATCAGTTTAGATGGTGATCCGGATTCACCAAAAGTATCATTAGTAGCAACGAATTCTTGTGGGACAGGGTCATTTTCTGTTAAAACTCTTGAAATACTTTCGCCTAGTCCTCCTAAAAAATTATGCTCTTCAGCTGAAACTAAACAACGACTTTTATTTATTGATTTTAAAATAATTTTTTTATCAATTGGTTTTATTGTATGAATATTGATAATTTCTGCCGAAATACCCATATCACTCAACTTTCTACCAGCAATAATAGATTCCCAAACCAAATGACCGGTTGCTACAATAGTAACATCATTTCCTTCATTAAGCAGAATACCTTTGCCTATCTCAAATTTTTGTTCAAGGTTTGTAAAATTTGGAACTTTAGGTCTGCCAAATCTTAAATAAACTGGCCCTTCATGCTCAGCTATTTTTAATGTTGCTAATTTAGTTTGATTATAATCACAGGTATTAATTACAGTCATCCCAGGTAACATCTTCATTAAACCAATATCTTCTAGTATTTGATGCGTAGCTCCGTCTTCTCCAAGTGTTAATCCTGCGTGTGAAGCACAAATCTTTACATTTTTTCCAGAATATGCAATGGATTGCCTAATTTGATCGTAAACTCTACCGGTCGAAAAATTAGCAAAAGTACCAGTAAAAGGTATTTTACCACCAATCGTAAGTCCAGCTGCAATGCCCATCATATTTGCTTCCGCTATTCCCACCTGAAAAAACCTTTTTGGATTTTCTATTTTAAATTGATTCATTTTCAACGATCCAGTTAAATCTGCGCATAATGCTACTACATTTTTATTTTTCCTTCCTAGTTCAGTAAGACCATCACCAAATCCTGATCTTGTGTCTTTTAATTCTGTGTAAGTGTATCCATTCATATCCTATTATTAGTAGTCTCCAAGTGTTTCTGGATTTTGAGATAAAGCAATTTCAAGCTGTTCGTCGTTTGGAGCAACTCCGTGCCATTCATGGGTATTCATCATAAAATCAACCCCATTCCCCATTTCAGTTTTTATAAGTAAGCAAATAGGCAACTTTTTATTTGTTTCTCTCTTTGCTTCTTTTAATTTCTCAATAATTGATTTTAGACTATTTCCATTTTCTATATCTAAAACTTTCCATCCAAAAGCTTCAAATTTAATTTTTAAATTTCCTATGGGTAGTACTTCACTTGTTGAACCATCAATTTGTTTACCATTTAAGTCAACACATAAAATTAAATTATCTATTTTTTTTGCCGATGCAAACATTATAGCTTCCCAATTTTGGCCCTCTTGTAACTCTCCATCTCCAACTAAGACGTAAACAAGTTTATTGTCATTATTTAGTTTTTTAGATAAAGCACTACCGATTGCTACAGATATTCCTTGGCCTAGAGATCCAGAAGCAACTCTTACACCTGGTAGTTTTTCATGAGTAGTCGGATGACCTTGTAGTCTAGAATTTAATTTTCTAAAAGTTTTGAGTTCACTGATAGGGAAAAACCCTTTCCTAGCTAATACACTGTAAAAAACAGGTGAGATATGACCGTTGGATAAAAAAAATATATCTTCATTTTCCCCATCCATATCAAATCCTTCATTTAAATCTAAAATTTCGTTGTAAAGAGCAACAAAAAGTTCAGTACAACCAAGTGATCCTCCAGGATGACCAGAGTTTACAGAGTGAACCATTCTTAAAATATCTCTCCTGACTTGAAGTGTTATTCTTTCTAGATTAGCAATTGACGACATAACTATTACTTTATATTGTAAATTTAATTTTTTAGATTAATTTCATTGAGTCAATGAGCATCAATTTTGAAAAGATTACGAACAATTATTGTTCATTAGTATATTTTTTAATAATTAAAATTTCCTCAAAAAAAACATGGAGTTTAAGTTAATCAAAAAAGATATTCGCTCAAATGCGCGTGCAGGTGTTTTAAATTGTTCAATTGGAAAAATTAATACCCCAATTTTTATGCCCGTTGGCACTCAGGCCACAGTCAAAGGTATTGATCAAAAGATATTGAGTAATCAAATTAATTCTAAAATTATATTGAGTAATACATATCATTTGTATTTAAGACCTGGTACTAGAGTTATTAAAAAAGCAGGCGGAATTCATAAATTTATGAATTGGGATAAATTAATATTAACAGATTCAGGCGGATTTCAAGTATATTCATTATCTAATTCAAGAAAAATATCAGAAAAGGGAGTGATATTTCAGTCACATATAGACGGGAGCAAACATTTATTAACCCCTGAATCAGTGATTGAAATACAAAGAGAAATTGGAGCAGATGTAATAATGGCTTTTGATGAATGTCCCCCATATCCTTCTAAATTTCAATATGTGAAAGATTCTATGAAGTTAACACATAGGTGGTTAGATCGATGTATAAAAAAGCATAATAATTCTCCATTTCTTTATAACAATAAACAATATTTATTTCCAATTATTCAAGGAGGAGTTTATAATGATTTAAGAAAAGAATCAGCAGATTTTGTTTCAAGTAGATTCGCTGAAGGATATGCAATTGGGGGCTTATCCGTAGGTGAGCCAGACGAAGAAATGTATAAAGTTTCAGATTTGGTTTGTTCAATTTTGCCATCTGATAAACCTAGATATTTAATGGGAGTCGGCACCCCTGTTAATTTATTAGAGAATATTTCAAATGGAGTTGATATGTTTGATTGTGTTATCCCTACAAGAAATGGGAGGAATGGGATGTTATTTACGTTTGAAGGGATTATTAACATAAAAAACAAAAAATGGCAGAATGACTTTTCAAAAATTCAAGATAAGCATGATAAAGATTCTAATAATCTTTATTCTAAAGCTTATCTTAGACATCTATTCATGGCAAATGAAATTCTTGGGAAGCAAATAGCTACTATCCATAATTTAAATTTTTATAATAGTCTATTAAAAATTGCAAGAGATAAAATATTGATTGGTGAATTCGCATCTTGGAAAAACAAAATAGTTAAAAAATTAAATACAAGGATTTAGATGCTTAAAATTTTAGATACTTACATAATCAAAAATTATTTAATTACTTTTTTAGTTGCTTTATTCTTATTTATTCCAATTGGAATTATGGTTGATGTTGCTGAAAGGATAGATAAGTTTAAGGAAAATGAGATACCATTTAATGAAATCATAGATTACTATTTTGACTTCATGTGGTATTTTGGAAACTTACTTTTTCCAATCCTATTGTTTCTATCAATAATTTGGTTTACATCGAAACTAGCAAATAACACAGAAATTATATCTATTTTGAGTTCAGGTGTATCATTTTCAAGATTTCTCAGACCATACTTTATATCTGCCTCATTGCTAGCGATTATTTCCTTTTTTATTGGAATGTTTGTTGTCCCTAAGGCAAGTAAAGGTTTTAATGAGTTCAATTATAAGTATTTGAATAAAAAATTTCAAATTAGAAATACATCGAGAGTGTTTAAACAAATTTCTAAAAATGAATTTGTTTATGTAAGTAGCTATAACCCCACAAGAGAGAGAGCCATGGATTTTACCCTTGAACACTTCGAAAATGAAAAATTAAAATTCAAAATCATGGCACAGTCAATTAGATGGATTAAGTCTGACTCTGTATTTCGTCTATTAAATTTTAGGAAAAGAAGTATTTATGAAGACGAGGAAGTTTTAATAAAAAAGAAATCAGTGGATACTATTTTTAATTTTAATATTCAAGATTTATCACCTTTAAATTACAAAGCCGAGACACTTACTCTATTTGATTTAAATAAATTTATAAACTCTGAAATTAAATCAGGATCTAAGTTAATTAATCAACATTTATTAGTTAGACATAAAAGATATAGCTTACCATTATCCGTTTTTGTACTTACTTTAATATCTGTATCTGTTTCCTCCGTGAGAAGAAGAGGTGGTATGGGAATGAACCTTGCAATGGGAATTTTAATGGGGTTTTTATTTATATTTATTGATAAAGTTTTAGTTGTTTTAGTAAACAAGTCAAACCTTTCAGCTGCCGTTGCTGCTTGGTCACCTATATTATTTTTTGCAGGCGCAGGGTTCCTTCTAATGAGATATGCGAAGAGATAGTTACAAAAGTCTAATTCATTTACATTTTTTGATTTTTTTGTGGGGTTTCACATCCATTTTTGGTGTTTTGATTACTCTTGACCCAATTTTAATTGTTTGGTTTAGATTGTTAATTGCGGCAATTTTAATCTTTGTTTTTTTATTTCTCATTTACAAAGATTCATTGAGATTGAGCAATTCAAGTTTTTTTAATTTCTTTATAGGGGGCCTATTAATATCCATTCACTGGTATTTATTTTTTTATTCAATAAAAATTTCTTCTATTTCATTAACTCTATCCATTTTGTCTACAGCATCTTTGATGACCTCATTTCTAGAGCCCATTTTTTATAAAAGACCATTTAGAATCCATGAACTTGTTTTTGGATTAATCGCAGTAGTCGGACTTGTACTAATTTTTGGAATACAATATGAAAACTATTTTGCTATTCTTATTTCTCTAATTTGCACTTTATTATCGGTTTTATTTTCTATTTTAAATGGTTATTTGATAAAAAATCATTCATCTTTTCAAATTTCTTTTTATGAAATATTATTCGGTCTGATTATAACTTCATTTATTATACTATTATCTGATATTCAATTTCCATTGCTTATTTCTATCAAATTTTCTGACTGGATTTATATTTTTATTTTAGGATCATTGTGTACTGCATATGCTTTTGTCGCCTCCACATATATATTAAAATTCATATCACCGTATACTATGATGATGTCATTAAACCTTGAACCCATTTATGGTATTATTTTTTCATTGATTATTTTTGGAGAAAAAGAATATATGAGTATTCAATTTTACATTGGAGCAGGAATTATATTCTTAGGAGTTATAGGAAATATTTTATATAAGTATAAAAAAATATCTTAAAAACTTTAATTTTATATTAATTAATTGAAATGGAATATCTAGATTTTGAGTTACCGATAAAAGAAATTCAAGAACAATTATCAAAATGCGAAATAATTGGAAGTGAAAGTGATATTGATGTTACAGATACTTGTACTAAATTAGAGCTGAAACTAAAAAAAACTAAAGAGAAAATTTATGGAAATTTAACTCCATGGCAAAGAGTCCAACTATCTAGACATCCTTCTCGACCATACACGTTAGATTATATAAAAGCTATATGTGGAAATACATTTTTAGAACTGCACGGTGATAGGAATATTAAGGATGATAAAGCTATGATTGCTGGATTGGGAAAGGTTAAATACCAAACTTTTATGTTCGTCGGAACTCAAAAGGGTTACAATACAGTTACCAGAAAATATAGGAATTTTGGTATGGCTAATCCAGAAGGCTACAGGAAAGCTTTGAGAGTCATGAAATCGGCAGAAAAATTTAATATTCCTATTGTATGTTTAATTGACACACCTGGAGCTTACCCAGGACAAGAAGCTGAAGAGAGAGGCCAAGGAGAGGCAATAGCTAGAAATATTTTTAATATGCTTTCAATAAAAGTTCCAATTATTACTATAATTATTGGGGAAGGAGCTTCCGGGGGTGCTTTAGGTATAGGAATTGGAGATAGAATTTTAATGTTAGAAAACACCTGGTATTCTGTCATATCTCCTGAATCATGCTCATCTATATTGTGGAGAAGTTGGGAGTATAAGGAAACAGCAGCTGAGTCTTTAAAACTAACCGCTCAGGATATGAAAAAATCAAAATTGATTGACAAGATAATCAAAGAACCCCTTGGTGGAGCACATCAAAATAGAGAAAAAATGTTTACAATTGTTGGAAATGAAATAACCAAATCATTTTTAGAATTAGAAAAACTTTCGCCTCAAGATTTAATTAATTCAAGGAGAAACAAATTTGAAAAAATGGGGGTTTTTAAGAGTTAATTAATCGAATCTATAAGTATTAACAATTTTATCATAATTATAAACATTTAGTGTTGACTGTTTTCCAATACTTTAATTTTTTTAAAGAAAGAATTAATCATTCTTTTTTTTACATTTAAATGTGGAAAAAAGAGAACAATTAATATCGTCAAAAAGTTTCAATAAAGGGATTTTTAGTTTAGGTTCAGGAAAAATTCCACCACAGGCGTTAGATTTGGAAGAAGCAGTGCTTGGGGCAATGTTGATTGATAAGAAAGGTGTTGATGAAGTAATTGACATCCTTCAAAAGGACGCTTTTTATAAAGAGTCTCACCAAAATATTTTTGAAGCTATCTATAGTCTTTTTCAGTCTTCGGAGCCAGTTGACCTTTTAACAGTTTCAGCTAAGCTCAGAAAGATGGGCGTATTAGAAAAAGTTGGAGGAGATTTTTATCTTGTTAAATTGTCAAAAAAAGTATCAACCTCTGCAAATATTGAATTTCATGCCAGAATTATACTTCAAAAGTTTATACAAAGATCATTAATTAGAATATCAAATGAAATTATAGAAAACTCGTTTAAAGATTCAGTGGATGTTTTTGATTTATTAGATGAGGCCGAATCTAAATTATACGAGATTACCCAAGGCAATATTAAAAGATCTTCAGAAACAGCTCAAAGTTTGGTAATTCAAGCAAAAAAAAGAATCGAGGATATTTCAAATAAAGATGGATTGAGTGGAGTTGCAACAGGATTTGACAAACTAGATTTACTTACCTCAGGATGGCAACCAAGTGACCTGATAATTATAGCTGCAAGACCCGGAATGGGTAAGACTGCTCTTACTTTGTCGATGGCAAGGAATATAGCTGTTCTTAAAAAAACTCCAGTAGCCTTCTTTTCTTTAGAAATGTCTTCAGTACAACTAATTACAAGATTAATTTCCGCTGAAACTGGACTGACATCAGAAAAATTAAGAACTGGAAAGCTTGAAAGCCACGAATGGGAGCAGCTAAATGTAAAAGTTGGTGACCTGGAAAAAGCCCCTCTTTACATTGATGACAGTCCCTCTTTATCCATTTTCGATCTTAGGGCAAAAGCAAGGCGATTGTCCTCTAAACATGGAATCAAATTGATTATTGTTGATTATTTGCAATTAATGACCTCCGGGACAATAAATAAAACGGGAAATAGAGAACAGGAAATATCGTCGATTTCAAGAAATTTAAAGGCCTTAGCTAAAGAATTAAATGTACCTGTTATCGCTCTATCTCAATTGTCCAGAGCTGTGGAAACTAGAGGAGGAACTAAAAGACCAATATTATCAGATTTAAGAGATTCAGGTGCAATTGAACAAGACGCTGATATTGTTTCATTTATCTATAGACCAGAGTATTATGGCATAGATGAGTGGGATGATGATGACAGGTCTTCATCAGAAGGACAAGCAGATTTTATAGTAGCAAAACATCGAAATGGGGGATTGGACACAATAAGACTCAAATTTACTCCCCAACTAGGGAAATTTGAAAATTTAAATCACATGGATTCATCATTCGAATATCCTTCAAAAATAAATGAACTTAAAAAGAGGAGGGACCCTACCGAAGGAAGTTTCAATGATAAAGACGATACTCCTTTTTAAGATTTATTTTACTTTATTTACAATTTTACTAAAAGTATCTGGATTGTTCATTGCAATGTCAGATAAAACTTTTCTATCTAAGTTCACTTTTTTAGATTTTAAGTTTGAGATTAATTTACTATAGGAACTACCATTTAACTTTGCGGCAGCATTTATTCTTATTATCCATAATAATCTAAAAGATCTTTTTTTGTTTTTCCTATCTCTATACGAATATAGCAGTCCTTTTTCAACAGCATTTTTAGCAACTTTCCAAACATTTTTTCTTCTACCGTAATATCCCTTCGCTTGTTTTAGGATTTTCTTCCTCTTGTTTCTAGAGGCAACTGAATTTTTTGATCTTGGCATTTTTTACGTTTTTTTAAAAATAATACTATTTTAATCTTAACTGTTGTTCTATGTTCTGTAGGTCACTTTTATGAACAAGACTAGAATGGGTTAGTTTTAGTTTTCTTTTTTTTGATTTCTTTGTTAAAATATGATTTTTAAATGCATTTTTTCTCTTTATTTTACCAGTGCCTGTTAATTTGAATCTTTTTTTCGCACTTGATTTGGTTTTCATTTTTGGCATAATTTTGAGTTTGAATTATTTAATTTTTTTTGGGTTTATGAACATAATCATTCTTTTTCCCTCTAACTTTGGCAATTGTTCAACCTTTCCATATTCTTCTAAATCTTGCGCTAACCGCAATAATAGAATTTGTCCTTGTTCTTTAAATATAATTGATCTTCCTTTAAAGAAAACAAAAGCTTTTAATTTTGCACCATCCCTCAAAAATTTTTCAGCATGTTTTCTTTTAAATAAATAATCATGTTCGTCTGTTTGAGGTCCAAATCTAATTTCCTTAACTACAACTTTCGTTGTTTTAGATTTTAGTGCCTTATCTCTTTTCTTTTGTTCGTAAAGGAATTTCTTGTATTCCAGAATTTTACATACAGGTGGAACAGCTTTTCCTGAAATCTCTACTAAATCCAAATCTAAATTGTTTGCCATTTGAAGTGCCTTTTGTTTGGTGTATACTCCAGTTTCAATATTGTCACCCACCAACCGTACTTGTGTAGCAAGTATTTTTTCATTGATAAGATGAGGGTTTTCCTTTATTACCCTACCAGGTCTATTAGATCTTCTTCTTCGAATTGCTATGACAAATATTTTAAATTAAACTTCAAATGAATAACTATTTTTAATTTCCGATGACAATTTTTCGATGAAGGTTTCAGTTGTCAAGGATCCTAAATCACCATCACTTATATTTCTTACTGATACAACGTCGTCTTTCATTTCTTTTTCACCAATTATCAACATGTAGGGATATTTTTTTAATTGAGCATCTCTAATTTTTTTCCCTATCGTTTCATTTCTATTATCAATTAGAGCGCGAATTTCGTTAATTTTCATCTTATTTAAAACTTTTTCTGCGTATTTTTCATACTTTTCAGAAAGCGTTAAAATTATCAATTGATCTGGAATCAACCATAGTGGAAGTTTCCCACTTGTGTGTTCTAGTAAAATAGCAACAAACCTTTCTAAACTTCCAAAAGGGGCTCTATGAATCATAACAGGGCGTAAAAAAATATTTTCTTTAGATTTATACTTTAGGTCAAACCTTTCTGGTAAGTTGTAATCAACTTGGATGGTGCCTAGCTGCCATTTTCTTCCTAAAGCATCTTTTACCATAAAATCTAATTTAGGACCGTAAAACGCTGCTTCGCCATATTCAATTTTATAATCTAATTTTTTCAAATCAGCAGCTTTTAAAATAGCATTTTCTGCTAAATTCCAATTTTTTTCTGAACCAATATACTTCTCTGGAGTTTTTGGGTCTCTCAAAGAAACTTGAACATTAAAGTTATTAAAGCTTACCGCTTTAAAAACGTATGATACCAAATCTATTACCTTTACGAATTCTTCCTCTAATTGGTCAGGGGTGCAAAATATATGTGCATCATCTTGGGTGAATCCTCTGACTCTTGTTAGTCCGTGCAGCTCTCCACTTTGTTCATACCTGTATACTGTACCAAATTCTGCGTATCTTTTCGGTAAATCTTTATAACTCCAACTTTGTGAGTTATAAATTTCGCAGTGATGAGGACAATTCATTGGCTTTAAAAGAAAAGTTTCTTTTTTTCCAGGAGTTTCAATTGGCTGAAAGCTGTCTAATCCATATTTCTCATAATGACCAGAGGTTTCATACAATTCTTTTTTACCGATGTGAGGTGACTCGACTAACTCGTAACCAGCTTTATCTTGTGCCTTTTTTAAAAAATTTTCTAATCTATTTTTTAAATTAGTTCCTTTTGGAAGCCATAGTGGAAGACCTAGACCGACTCGAGTGCTAAAAGTAAATAGATTCAACTCTTTACCTATTTTCCTATGGTCTCTTTTGTTAGCCTCTTCAATTAAAGTATTATATTCTTTTAAAAGTTTTTGTTTTGGAAATGAAATCCCGTAGATTCTAGTTAATTGCTTATTATTTTCGTCACCTCTCCAATACGCACCAGCTACGTTTGTTAGTTTAACAGCTTTTACTAAACCTGTGTGGGGAATATGACCTCCCTTACAAAGATCGCTAAAATCTGAGTGATCACAGAATGTAATTTCTCCATCTTTTAAATCTTCAATTAATTCAAGTTTATATGGATTTTTTTCTTTTCTGTAGTATTTTTCTGCATCTATTTTTGATAAAAATTTCATTTTAAACTCGCTTTTTTTAGATGCGAGGAGAATAAATTTTTTTTCAATTTTAGAAAAATCCTTCTCTGAAATGGTTTCATCTCCTAAATCAAAATCATAATAAAATCCATTTTCAATTGATGGTCCAATAGTAAGTTTAACTTTCGGATAAAGACTCAAAATAGTTTGGGCAAGAATATGAGCCGAAGAATGCCAGAATGCTGATTTTCCTTCATCATCATTCCATGTGTAAAAGTTTAATTTTCCACTTTCGTAAATTTTTGTCGATAGTTCTATTGTTGATCCGTTAAAATTAGCTGATAAGACGTTTCTAGCTAGACCTTCACCTATATCTTTTGCAATGTTAAATGCAGAAATTCCTTTTTCATACTTTTTAGAAGACCCGTTTTTTAGAACTATTTCTATCATATTTGAAAACAATAATTTTTCTTATGAATTTGCATTGTAAATATAAATTAATCTTTCTTTATTTTTCCAATCAATGATTTGACTAATTGATTTATACCAATAAAACCCATTGCTACTGCAATTGATGAAAGAAAAACTCCAAGCAATAGAACTGGAAAAAAAAGAATATTTTCTTGATTTTTAAACGCTTGCATAATTACAATAGGCGAAACAAAACATAAAATTATAAAGTAAAAAATTTTCCTTAAAGACTTTTTAAAAAGAGTATTATTCATTTCAATTGCTGGTTTTCAATCACTTTTCTTATACTACCGAACTCTTTGAACAATTCCAAAGCTTTTTCTTTAGATATGCCTAAACTTTTTTCAATGATTCTAATTGCTCTTTCTTTAAGTTTATTATTATTTGTTTGCATATCTATCATTTTATTTCCTTTTATATGTCCTAGTTTAACCATTGCAGACGTAGTTATCATATTCAAAATCATTTTTTGAGCGGTGCCAGCTTTCATCCTAGTACTCCCAGTAATAAATTCTGGACCAACTACAACCTCTATTGGAAATTTTGAAAATTTTGCTAAAGGTGTATTAAAATTACAACAAATAGAGCCGGTTAAAATACCGTATTTATTACATGATTTTATACCTTCGACAACATAAGGGGTAGTCCCAGATGCAGCAATTCCAATTACAAAATCCTTTTTATTTATTTTTTTATCACAAAGATCCTGCCACGCCTGAGTCTTTGAATCTTCTGCGTGTTCAACACTTTGATATAGTGCATCAGTACCTCCTGCAATTATTCCATTAACTTTCCAATCAGGTGTTCCAAAAGTTGGTGGACATTCTGTAGCATCTAAAACACCTAATCTCCCACTAGTACCGGCTCCAATATAAAATAATCTACCCTCGGATGAAAGTTTAGAAACCAATGCATCAACAAGCTTAGAAATTGATGGAAGAACTTTTTGTACCGAAGAACAAATTTTTTTGTCTTCATTATGAATTGAATTAATCAACTCAGAAGTAGAAAGTCTTTCTAAATTATCATAAATTGAGTCTTGCTCTGTAACTTTTTTGATTGACATTTTTGTTATTTCACTAAAATGAATTATTTGTTTAAAAAATCTAACTTTTTATCCAAATTATCTTTAATGAGGTTTAAAAAATCTTGAGTATTTAGGTAATGATTTGAATTTAAATTTTCTTTATGAACCAGCATAGCTAAGTCTTTTGTCATAAAACCGCTTTCAACAACATTTATGCAAACTTCTTCTAACAACATACAAAATTTTTTGAGTTTTGAATTTCTATCTATTTTAGCCCTGTGTGTAAGTCCACGAGTCCATGCAAAAATTGAAGCAATTGGATTAGTCGAAGTAGGTTTTCCTTTTTGATGCTCTCTATAATGTCTAGTTACTGTACCGTGAGCTGCCTCAGCTTCTAATGTATTTCCATCAGGAGTTACAAGTGTGGAAGTCATTAAACCTAAAGACCCAAATCCTTGAGCGACAGTATCAGACTGGACATCCCCGTCGTAGTTTTTACATGCCCAAACAAAACCACCTTTCCATTTCATAGCTGCTGCAACCATATCGTCTATGAGTCTGTGTTCATAAAAAATTCCAATTTTTCTAAACTTTTCTTTAAATTCATTTTCATAGACGTCATGAAAAATATCTTTAAATCTTCCATCATATGCTTTCAGTATTGTATTTTTTGTCGAAAGATAGAGTGGCCACCTTTTTGAAATAGCTTGATTCATACATGATCTCGCAAACCCATAAATAGATGACTCAATATTATACATAGCCATAGCGACACCATCTTCTTGAAAATTATATACCTCCCATGTTAAGGTTTCATCTCCATTTTCGGGAGTAAATGTCATTGTCAAAGTCCCTTTACCGTGTGTTACTATATCTGTAGCTTTGTATTGGTCTCCGAATGCATGCCTACCAATACAAATAGGTTTATCCCACCCTTGAACATATTTCGGTATATTTTTCATAATAATAGGTTCTCTAAATACAGTTCCTCCAACAATATTTCTAATCGTTCCATTTGGAGAACGCCACATTTTTTTTAAAGTGTACTCTTGAACTCTTTGTTCATCAGGAGTAATAGTTGCACACTTAATTCCTACATTAAATCTTTTGATTGCTTCCGCAGCTTTTACGGTTACTAAATCGTTAGTAAAATCTCTATTTTTTATACCTAAATCAAAATACTTAATTTCAATATCCAAGTAAGGAAGAATCAATTTTTCTTTTATAAACTTCCAAATGACTCTTGTCATTTCGTCCCCATCCATTTCTACTACAGGATTTTTTACTTTGATTTTTTTAATCATTTTTGTTACATAAAAATTAAAAAAAGTCGCTTAAGCGACTTTTATCTATAATTGAAGTTCTTTAATCTTCGCTTTTTTGCCTCTTAACTTTCTAAAATAAAAAATTCTTGATTTTCTCACTTTTCCTTTCTTGTTAATTTCAATCTTTTGTAGAGTTGGCATGTTTAATGGAAATATTCTTTCAACTCCAATTGTCCCTGACATTTTTCTGATAGTAAATGTTTTGTTTAAACCCTCACCTTTAATTTGAATCACAACACCTTTAAAAAATTGGGTTCTTATTTTTTCACCTTCACGGATTTCGTAATATGCAGTTACAGTGTCACCTGCCTTAAAGGAAGGAAAATTTTTATTTTCAACTAATTGTTCTTGTATGCTTTTTATAGTAGCATTCATTTTTAAAATTATCAGACTGCAAAAATACAATTATTTTTTTGTCAAAACAATATTCTATATCCATATATTAACTTATTAACCCTCGTTTCATAGTAAATCAGGTCGATGTTTTTTAGTCCTTTCAAAAGATTTTTTATCTCTCCATCTTTCAATTTCTTTATTATTTCCAGAAATTAAAATTTTTGGAACTTTTAATCCTTTGTAATTTTCTGGGCGAGTGTAGACAGGTTCTGATAATCTATTGTCCTGGAAACTATCTGTTAATGCCGATGATTCATCTCCTAATACTCCTGGAATTAGTCTTATAATTGAGTCACAAAATACAGCTGCTGCTAGCTCTCCTCCAGATAAAACATAATCACCGATTGAAATTTCATGAGTTACTAAATGTTGTCTAATTCTTTGATCTATACCCTTATAATGTCCACAAATTAATATTATATTTTCTGATAAAGAAAACTTATTACTTGATTTTTGAGTGAGTTTTTCTCCGTCGGGAGTCAAATAGATAATATATGAATAATCACGATCTCCTTTTAATTTTTTTATACAATCATAGATGGGTTGTATCATAAGTACCATGCCACTTCCTCCTCCATATTGGTAGTCATCAACTTTTTTTTGTTTGTTTTTTGAAAAGTCTCTGATATTGTGATAATTAATAGATATTAAATCTTTCTTCAAAGCTTTTTTGATAATAGAATGTTCTAAGGAGTTTTTAATTATGTCGGGGAATAGTGATAATATATCAATTCTCATATAAAGGTAAATCTAAAAGCGCAATCGAATTTTTTCTCCGTTAGGGCTAAGGTAAGTTAACCATCTTACACTTTCTGGTTCCATTTGCAAAACTTGGTCTACTGCATCAATTGAATTCCCATTGATATCAATTAAAATTGAATTATCTTCTATTTGGCCTTTTAAAAATTCTCCCGAATCAACAATCCTGAGTCCACTTTCAATATTCAAGTTTTCTTTTTCTTTTTTCGTTAAATTAGAAAGGGTCATATTTAAAAACTGTATAGTTTTTGTTTTTTCTAATTTTACCATTAAGTATTTTTTTATGTCATTTCTAAAGAATCCTAATTTCACTTTATCGCCTGGTCTTTTGCTCTCAAGATATCCCGTTAAGTCAGAAAATTTTTTAATTTTTATGTTATCCACAGAGATTAAAATATCTCCTTTTTTTATTCCAGCATTAAAAGCACCCATATTTTCTAGGACGCTACTTACATAAAAACCCTCAGTCTGTTTGATATTATTTTCGTTTATGAATTTTTCAAATTCAGGAGAAATTGCAAAACCCTGAACTCCTAGCATTCCTTTTTGATTAGTTCCAAATTCTATAATATCTTCGAAAACCTTTCTCGCTATATTACTCGGAACTGCAAAAGAATAACCTTCAAAACCTCCTGAAATTGTTGTAATTGCAGTATTAATACCAATTAATTCACCGTTTAAATTAACTAATGCACCTCCACTGTTACCTTGGTTTACAGCTGCATCTGTTTGAATAAAAGACTGATTTCTTCTATCAAGTTTATTTAAATCTCTTGATTTGGCACTAATAATTCCCGCTGTGACCGTAGAATTTAAGTTAAATGGGTTTCCAATAGCTAAAACCCATTCGCCAATTTTTGTATTATCAGAATTACCAAAATAAAGGTAGGGAAGTAATTTTTGAGTTTGAATTTTTAATACAGCAATGTCAGTATAAGGGTCAGTTCCAACAAGTTTTGCTTCGTACCTAATATTATCATTAGTTGTGACTTCAATTTTACTTGCATCCTCGATAACATGGTTATTCGTTATAATAAAACCATCGGGTGAGACAATTACACCTGAACCAGTTCCAATTCGGTTTTGAGGATTTCTATTTCTGCCGTAAAAATAATCCAAATAAGAAAAGTCATCTGAAACAATTGAGGTGTTTTTAACATGAACAACAGCATTAATACTTTTTTCAGCAGCTTCAACGAAATCAACAGGTTGAGCAAGAACTCTGTTTAATGAAGGAGTAAATTTGACTGAACGAGAATATAATTCGCTAATAGTATCTTTAGATTTCTTTTCATTTGAGCA
>MDTA01181362.1_pt1 | contig 18680 bp, 24 predicted proteins | sample 811151 | NCBI WGS metagenome assembly MDTA01 (sample SAMN05326648, study PRJNA326480) | marine metagenome | isolation source: seawater | place: Indian Ocean: South | collected 2010
AAAATCACGAGAAAGAAGAAATTAACTGGAGGGAGAAAGAGGATTGGTAGCAAGAAAGATAGTCTCCGCTTACAAAAAAAAGTACAAAATAAATATAAAAAATGTAATAAATCTTGTAGAAGTAAATCTTGTAAGACTAAATGTTTAAAACAGTTTAAGAAAGACTGGGCCTCTAAGGATAAGTATCTTAAGGTGCATAATTGAAAATGTTAAACTCTGTCCCAAGGCTCAACATAGTCCATCCCTAGATAATCAAAGATATCTTTTTCTACTTTAAAATTGTGATCAACCTTTTGTTTTGTTGTTTTATTTTTGAGACTATATTCATTAATTGTTAAATCTTTTTCAAGGATAAGTTTTCTCATTCGTTTATTAAAATCATCTGATCCTGTAAAATATAGGATTGCAAACGGATATTCGGAAGGAGTAGTATACATAATATCAATCCTCCGACCAATACCATTTTTACCTACTTTACTGATACCGTTGTATTTCTTATTACCTTTCGCAAGATGTTCAATAAGATAACCCTCTGATGTAAGTGCCTTAATCAATTCATGATATGTCTTCTTGTTTCCTGATTTGAGAAGTACATCAATGTCACCACTTTCATCTTTATTTCTTCTATAGGATCCTGCTATTGTAAGTTCAGCATCATGATCTACTTTTGAGAGTAGATCTTTGAGTATTTTTTCGTGAAGTACTATTTCATTGCGTGGGATCCTTTTGAGAAGGTCTTCATAGTGTTTCAGTCCTAATTTCTGAATATCATTCAGGAGTTCTGTATTATCCCTTAATTCTTGAATTGTCTTTATTCCTTTTTCGACAAGTTCATTTGCTTTTACGTTACCAATACCGTGGACATTGAGGAATAATTTCCTTGGATCATCAATATTTTTGATCTTTTCGTAAAGAGTACAAGTATCTGTTTTTATTATATCATTTATCTTTTCATATAAACTATTACCAACTCCTTTAATGGATTTAATATTCTGTTCTGTAAGGTCTACATCTGATTTAATTTGTTTGATCCCTGTAATCGCTTTCTTATATGAATTTGCTTTGAATGTTTCACCGTTCGTTTTTTCATAGATATGTAATTCTTGAAAGATGGAAATGATACGGTCTCTTTTTTGATGGGATACTGTATCAATTTTTTCTTTAATAGTTACATCATCCCTTTTCCTCATATACCTTGCAAAACGAGGTTTTCCAATCTTTGTTTTACCATTATGAGTATAAGTAATGATTGTACCGATTGGATGTGTTTCTTTATAATTAATCCTGACTTCATCATCCATACCTGAGGTGGTAAATTCGTGGGGTTCTTTCGTATCGATGATTTGATAACTCCCCATATTAATCAGGGGCTTACATACGAAACCTCCGAGAAGGCCTGTATATTTTCCATTTCCTAATTTATAGTCTACGATAATTGCTTCTTCATCAAAATCAGGTTTAAATTTAAGCATATTATTTGATCTTTTATCTTCATAAAAGGACTTAGGGTTCTTTAGTATGAGGCCTTCTCCATTTTTCTGAAGGACATTATTATATAGTTGATTTAGGTGTTCTTTTGATTTTATCTTCGTTTGTTTTGCAAATATAAGAGGACATTCGAGAGTATTGAATGGTTCGGGGAGTTTCTCCCTGAGAATATTCCATCTAACTTTATTATTCTTAACAATTTTCTCTAGGGATTTAATTCTCTCTTCAAAAGGGAGCTCTAAATCGGGTAGGTCATAAACGATGAACTTAACGGGGATCCATTCTTTACAATCGGGGTCCTTTCTTCTAACAATACCCATTTTTTCAAAACAATCTCTACCAACCCATAGTTCTCCATCAAGGTTTACATTGGGAGGCATTGCCATTTTGAACCATTCTGGGACGCCTTCAAATCCTTTATTCTGACGTGAGATGAATTTTTTTTTCTTTGAATCATACCGTGAACGAAATCCATCAAACTTTTCTGAGGCATACCAATCTTCGGGAGGTTCTGGTCCAGTTGCTGATTTTGGAAATGTCATCCCTTCGAAATATATTTTCGCGAGCATAAAAGGTAGTTTCATAATTAAAGATATTTATAATCTAAAAAATATTATTTTCAAATTTGAATTTTTTATATTTCTTCTTTTAAAAGATAAAGTATAGAGATAGGGATGCCTTGTTCCCATTGTCAACAAGTGGGTCATAATTATGTAACGTGTCCATTATTGACAAGAGAAGAAAAACAAAACATAAAGAATATGAAAGAGAAGAAAAAGTTAGAACTTTTGAAGAAGAAAGAAGAAAAAGAAAAAGCACGTCTTGAGCTCCTAAAAAAAAAGGAAAAAGAAAAAATGATGGAGATGATTATTCATAATAATAATATGTACGAGGTAGTTATATATTGGGGATGGGAACACCGTGAAGGTATAGATAACAAACTCAGTAGGATCAAGTATGTTCCTCCAATGGAGAGTTGTACTATAACATGTAATAAATTGCATCGTATTGTGGTAGTTCCGTTTTTAGAGGTAGTTGATACGAACCATATAGATGGGACTCATGCATATAAAAACATTACTAATAATCAAGGGGATGATGATTTATTTAAGGTATTTGATATGAATATGGATTATTACCCGGATACTATTATTGAATTAGAGGTGGAATACACTCCGCCGAAGACAGAACTAGAGGTATGGAAAGAATTTGGTTTGAAGTCTCATTTTCTATTGAACCAGATCAATGATATCACTGGGGGATGTAAACACGAGAAATTTGAATCAATTAGTCCCATCATTGATCTCTTTCAAGATATAAGTATCCCTGCAAATTGTACTGAGGTAGATAGAGAAAGGGCGGGGGTTCCATCAACACTAACGAACATTACATAATTTTCATTTTCGTTTTAATATCGTGAATATCCCTTTTTACGTGACTTAGATCATTTGAGATAATATTTAATTTACTATTGACATTTGAGATACCTTCATTGGAAGTCGTTATCTTTTTTTCCTGAGCTTCTACTTTTAAACCTATACTATCCATCCTTTCAGACTGTTTTCCTATTTGAAACACAATCCCCCCTGTTGTAACACAAGCAGCTAATATGGGGGCAACATTTTGAAAATTCACAATACTCATTAATATATATGGCCTTATTAATGAATAGCAATATAATTATTTATCATTATTATTATTATTTATAGAAAAGGGGGGTATATATTAAATATATAAAAAAAATAATTTCTTATGAAAGGGTATATGTTAATCATTTCTATTATAAGTTATTTATCAATGATACGTAATCGGTTTAATAATTTTGGATTTTTCAATTTTTTGAGTCAAGGAAGAATTAAAAGTGAATTACCATCAATTAAAGGAATAGATCATAATTTATCTTTATTGATGAGTGAGGTAGAAAAAATAAATACTTTTGAAAAAAGAAATATAAATGGGGAAGGTAAATTATTCTTAAATTATTTGAATCAATCTTGTAATGTATGTATTCATTTATTAGATAAATATAAGAAGAGTGAGAATTATCGTGGACTTGAAAATAGAGGTCGTATTGTTCAATTTAAGGAAGGGGAAATAATTATTCCTGAAGGATTAAATAAAGAGACGGGCGAGGTCAATCCTAATTTAATCTATGGGGATGATAAAATTGAGGGGAGTAAGGGAGAGGTGGATGGTGGTCAAGAGAATAATCTGGAGGACAATACGGATGATGGGGATATACCAAGTGTAAATACGAATATGTTTGATATTTGTATTGTAGAGAGAGTTAAATAATTTAGAACATCGATTGATCGAGAAGGTCAATTTTCCCCCCTATATTTTCTGTAGGATACCTATCTGAATTAAGAGGTTTTTTTCTAATTTCGAACTTTTTATCATCATGGATAATTAAAATTTGTGGTTGTCTAAATTTATTTTCTCCACCATTATCTTGTTTTCCGAACGCCCGTGACATACCGACATCTATTCTCCATAGACGATTATTATAGGCTGAATTAAGGTATTTATTATCCATAAATTGAGGGGTATGTGCAATTACCATACCTTTGATTGGTTGAATTAATTTATTCTTCTTATTCACTATACTTAATAGATTGTTAAAACTATCTTCAGTATTGTCCCTGTCTTCATCCTCACCATAGATTCTACACCAGAAGGGGGACATATCATCGTCATCTCGGAATATGTCATCGAAGATGGAGTCTTCTGTTTTCGTGCTTGTTTTTGTCATCCAATTAGATACGACAGTATTGATTTCTGAAATAGAATATTTAGAAACAAGGTCAATACTTAATCCTCCATGGACGAAAACAAAGCTTCCGATTGTAATTATTGATTTTTTTTTCGTTGCATAGAGCTTTGATATATTTCCACCTCTTTCAAATGCTTTTGTTCTATGGTAATATCCATTCGGATAACCATCTTCTGTTTTTTCTTTATGTTTATCTTTTTCAGGGACGAACTCTAAAAACTCTTGAGGGGATACATATCTAAAATCTTTATCAATGTTCATTAGTTCGTGGTTTCCAAGTAGACCGAGTACTCGTCCACCTTCTTTCCTTGCTTCATTATCAAGTCTTAAAAATAATTTAATAATTGTCATATTATTACCTTCATCTTCAATAACATCATCATAATCCTTAATACAATTCTTTTCCCAATCATCAGGTCTACAGCGATCAATTTGATCACCGAGTTGAATAACCCAAGTGGAACCACCGCACCAATGGATCGAATCAATATTATTTACTGTGGAGGTTTGGGGGATTACTTCGGCCAATTTAAGGACTGATAATGTTACTTTTAAGTCCCCGTGTATATCACCAATAGCAACTAGTCTCTTAACAGGAGGATACATACCAATTATATCATATTGTGGATTAAGGGATTTTAATTGTTGATTAATTTCATCTTTTGATTTTTCTTTTACGATATTTCTTTGATGTGTTTCAACAGCTTCTTTCTTTTCTATAATCGTGGTTGGTTGTGACATTCTTCTTTGTTTTTGTACTTTTGGGGGGCCTGTATTATTTCTTCGTGAGATTTGATTTTTTTGCATATTCCCTGAAACGGACATACGTCGTTGAATTGATACAGATTTTGTTGGTACTTTATTTCCGTAGTTTTTAAGTTTATGATGGACCCATTTCTTTATTATTTCAAGGATATCAGATCGTTTATATTTAGGAATATCGTTGTATTGGATTAAATTATATTTTAAACATATTCCGACTAATTCTTTATCACTTAAAAGGTTAAAATTAATTTCGTTTAATTTCATACTAAGATAAATTATAAAAATAATTAATTTTATACACGCTTCTTTTTTTTACGCATTGTCTTCTTTTTTTTCTTGGTGGATTTTTTCCTTATTATATATTTATATCTTTGTAATAATTCTGAGAATTGTGAATATGCCTCATCTGCTGATATTCTTAATTTATTATTTGGATTTATCATTTTCTTAAAGAGATTATAAAAGTCTGCAATTACAAAGCTCTCTTTATAGGGATATTGATTCTTACTATATTTATAAAATAGTAAGGGGATTTGTAATCCTAAACTATAAACATCTATTTTATTAATCATATCTATTTCTTTAATCTCATTATTTAGTAATTGCAATACTAAATCATTAATACTATCATAAATATCAAAATTAAATATCTTATAGAGATCTCTTAATAGATCAAAGTTTTTCCTTTTTTCAATTGTATACTTAATATCCTGAATACTTTGTTTATCGTTATAAAAATATAGGTATTCAAGGGGGTAAAAGTAATAAATACGTTCTGTTTTATATTCCGATAAAGATCGTTCCATAAAGAAATTTTTATATTTTTTAAGGCTTGATAATCCAAAATCAATGTATTTAAATTTATTTTTATGGTGAACAATATTCGTGTGTTTAATATCATTATGGACAAAATCTACTTGATCCATTTTTGTGAGTCCTAAGAATAGTGGTTCCATTTTAACCATAAAATTGATAAAATCCTTTTCTAGATTGTTTTGATTGATTGTTTCAAAAGTATTAATGAAGATATCTTCCATTGTTTCTCCACCATAGATTGAATTGAGGATATAGATAGTATTGAAATTATAATCCTGATCTTTTAGACATTCTTTTATTCCTTTGGGATCATATTTTATTATTTTTTTATATGGGGGAGAAATACACGATTCATCATAAATAATGCTCCATTTTTTATATCCTTTGATTCCTGAAACAACAGCTACTTGATCCATTTCATAATTAACCATTTCTTCTGAATCCTTGTGGTAAATTAATTTTGAGATTCTATTCTTTTTAGGTATAGTATCTTTACAAGGTATTTCGGGGTCTAGTATACAAGACCCAGAACCTGTGGCTAATAATTTCCCACCTTCCATTATATAATATAATATAATATAATATAATATATATATATATAATATTATGAAAGATGAGGCATTACTACAGGATATAAAAAGAATATCCTCAAAAAGTAAATATTATGAAGACTTATATGATTTATTATGGAAAGTAAATAGTTCTCAAGGAAATCAAAAAAGTGATTTTGAGAATATATCCTTTGGATTATTTAATACTCCTTGTGGTGGTTTTGGAGATATAATTGTATGTAAAACGTTCTATGATTATTTAAAAGAGTGGTACCCTAAATCTCGTGTATCAATATGTACGACGGCCCCTCAAAAATATAAGGATTTAGGGATAGATGGTAATATTTATAGACTTTCTGATAAGAATGGAAATGATGACAATGAATGTATTGACTATGATAAACTAGTATTAAAGAAGAACATTAAGTTTGATGTTATGATAGCAATACCAATTATAAATAAGACATTTGATATTAAACAATTTAAGAAATTAATCAGTTATGCAAATGTATTTAATACATTTTCTGTAAGTGAATATAATGGTGAATATCCTCCATATACATTCCCGATAGGAGTTGGTAGAGGGAATTTGGGGTTGTTATTTAATAATTTTAAGTGGAAACAGCAGAAATTAATTTCTGGGCCATATGCAATTGTATATATTCAACCATCTCCGGAGTGGGGTGTTCATTCTAAATATTGCTTCCTATCTTATTTAGAGATGATATGTAAGAAGTATCATCAAAAACACAGGCGTTTCCAGGTTATTATACCGGATTGGATTAGCGAAGAAATGAATACTAATCCTGTATTTTTTAGAAAGATTAAAGATATAATAATTAATTATTATAAAACATTATCGGTCATTGAAAAAGGGAAAGAAAAAGAGATATGTTATGAAGATAAAACTAAAAAAGGGAAATCTGAAATAACATTTCGGGGAGACATCTTACCTCAACAAAGGGATATTTTTATTTCATTAATGAAGGATAGTATTAATGATATACTTGTTACGGGAGATCAGAGTCTAACAGATATATTATCCTGTTGTAAATATAAGAGAGTATGGTATCAGATAGCTCCTTGGAAAACTGGGTTGGCTTATTATTTAACTAAAGAATTACCAAATAAGTATTATTCTTCTTATAAGACATCGTGTGGGACAATTCAATCTATAAATACTAAAATTGATTGGAAGAACTTTATGAAGGAAAATGATTTTAGGATCCTTGGTAAGGAGAGAATGGATTTATTATTAATGGGGGTTCAACAAATAAAGAAAAAGAATCCTTTATTCATACAATTATTAGATATTATTGAACATTCACGGTATTTGGAAACAGCACAGAAGAAAATTAATAGATTAAAATAAAATATATATTATATAGTATGGCTAATTTATTATCAATTATCGAAGTATTTGAGCAAAAAATGAATATAGATCAACAGGAAGATGGTACACCATTACCTGGTAAAAGATGTCTAGATGAATTATTTACAATTGAAGAAGATAATTCAGTAAATCAAAATAAAATGAATTCATTTGTTCATTTATATGAACTCGGTGATCCAAATAATATTGAAGAACTAAAATATGTTGAATCAAAATTAATTAAGCTGATACTTACAGATGCTTATGATATATCAGAATGTTTTAGTCTATATACGTTTACGCAGAATATTTGTGAAAAAGGACTGAGTAACGAATTAATTGCATTATTGGGTGATTTATTAGACTTGGATACTGATACGGGGGATAATAGTGAATTTGAAAATAATTTGAAGATTGTTGAACATCGTTTGGGTAAGTATGTCCCAGATATTATTAAGAAGTTAATTGAAGTATCTGAACTATATGAAAAAAAATCTTGTGGTATTATTAGTAAAAATACCCAGGTATTAAAGAAGTTATATTCTCGTATTATTAAAGAAGATGCTGGATACGAAGAATATAATTTACCTGGGTTTGATATTGGAGAATTTTTTGAAAGTTTTCAAACAAATATACTTACAAAGACAATTTTATTAATCTTTTTAGGTTATTTAATAAGTAAGGTTATTGGATTATTGAATGTTCATTATAATGTGAATGATAAATAAACCCTATACTTTGGTAATAATTTTTTTTTAATTCGTCTAGTGTTTTATATTTTGAGTAGTTCTGAATAATGAAATAAGGTTCCCTTAGGTCATTTGTATCCTTATCCATAAGGATAATAATTCCATTTTTACGATATACTTTTTTTAACATTCTATAATATTATGGTAATGGTTATTTTTAAATGAATTAAATACGTGGTGATTGTGGTGGTGTTATAGGGTCGTAAGTATCATCTGTCCATATTTGTCCTATAAGGATAGAGTTCCATTCTGTTGTCGTATCGAAGATACATAATGGACAATTATATTTTTGTTTATGTTGGATAATAAAACCATTCCCTTTACATTTATAACACGTTGTCCACATCTTTTTATATAATCAAACAAAGAAGAATATCAAATTTTGTTTGAACCCCTTCTAAGTATGGTTACCTTTTATCTTATCTAAAATTAATTCTAGAATTATATTTAAACATAAATTGTTATTTTATAGTAGTCTAAAAATATAAATATGGATATTTTAACACGACAAAAGATAGAAAAACAGGATTTATCAATATTTATCCGTGATTTATCAAAAGATGTGAATATTAATCTATCTCATATGATAGAAGATATTCTGGATGAGGAAAAAGTTAAAAATGTTATTGTGAAGAATAAGAAACCGAAACAATTAAAGAAGAAGGATATAATTATTATGGAGCAAAATAAGATACGTTTTAAGAAGAATATTGAGGATGATATGGGGAAGGTTCAATTTTTTATTGAAAATATGGATATTAAAGATCCATTTAATGCTCTTAAAAAATTAAAGACGAATGAAGGACGTGTTTATTATCAATTTAAGTTATTGGAGATATATTGGAAGGATAAAAAAAAGTATATGAAATATATTATTATTTTATTTTATGAATTAAAATCAATTGAGGGACATACAGAAGAACAAATGAAACTGTTAAGTAGGGTGGAGAAGGTTCTAAGTAAATGTGATACAAAAGATTATATGATGAATAAGATGGGAAATTTATTAAAACCATTGGACTATTGGAATCATAAAAAAAATCTATTTGATCCATGGCAGAAGGAGGTCATTCAATTTATTAAGAAGAATGAAAGTGTGGTAGTTAGAGCGCCAACATCTTCGGGAAAATCTTTTATAGCGATGGCTTGTGGGGTTATTCATCATAAGATTTTATATATTTGTCCTGCAAAGCCTGTTGCATATCAAGTTGGAGCGAATTTTATAAGTATGGGGTACAAGGTTCATTTTTTATTGGATAATATATCTCATTTTTCTTATAGTCCTCAAACAAATATATTTATTGGGACTCCTTCTGAGGTGGAAGATAATTTAATCCGTAATGGTGTTAGTTATGATTATGTTGTATTTGATGAAATTCATAATATTAATAAGGAGGAGGATGGCGATAAATATGAGAATCTAATTAAGTTGATACCTTGTAATTTCCTTGCATTATCTGCGACGATTAATAATAGTGATTTCTTAGTGGATAAGTTGAAACAGATTAAACCACGTCATAAAATAAATTATATTGAGTATAATCAACGATTTATTAATCATCAACGGTGGATTTGGAAAAATGAAGGATTAAAGAAATTGCATCCATTATGTGTATTTAATGGAATGGAAGATGATTTGAGTGAGAGCCATTTATCATTTACTCCAAATGATTGTTCTATATTATGGAATGTGATTTATGAAGTATTTGAAGATATTGATGATGAAACTAATTTATTAGACGGATGTTCTCCTGATGAATATTTTACTGAAGAAAGGTTATTAACATTGGATGATTGTCGTGAGTATGAATATTTTTTAAAGAAAAAGATGGAGGAGTGGAATCGTGATTATCCAAAAGAAATTCAAGAGATCTTTAATTCATTTAGGGATAAACCCGATGAAAAGGTAAATGATAATATTGTAGGGTTTATAAGAGAAGCAAAACAGAGGAAAATGTTTCCAATGATAATGTTTAATACGGATGAAATAAAGTGTAAAGAATTATTCAATTCAATTTATAATTATTTGAGTAATAAGGAGATAGAGGAGTATCCATATCATTATGATATTCTTGAGAAGAAGGAATCACTTTATCAAACATATCAAAAAGAGCGGGAATCATTTAAAGATACTATTAAAATTGTATCCACAAATCCTCAATTTGAGATTAAGGAAAAGATGGAGATATTTGATCGTAAACAAAAAAGTATTTATATTAAGAAGGTAATAGAGTATTATCAGAGTAAATTAAATGACATACAAAAGAATGAAGAAATTACGGATAATATTCGTGAAGTCCAGGAAGCAAATCTAACGGGAGAGATGAATAAATTTATAGTAAATCCTGATTTTACAAGACAAGATATATTTCGGAAACATCCTGATTTTATATTTACAAACTCAAATGAGCCGATGTCTGCAGATACAATCCGTAGTGTGAGGAGTGAGATAAAAAAAACATTGGGTTTAAAAATACCTTATGAAAGTGCCTTGTTTCAGATGTTGAAGAGAGGTATTGGTATCTTTTTAGAGAATATGCCTGATGAGTATAATTGGCAACTTCAAAAATTATTATCGAAGAAAGAAATCGGTGTTGTTATTTCTGATAGGACACTCTGTTTGGGAATTGACTTACCGGTAAAAACAACTTGTTTTTTGGGATTAAAGGATAGTAATCATTTTACGAAGGATGAGTATCTTCAAATGGCAGGACGTGCAGGACGTCGTGGGAAGGATACACAGGGGAATATTATCTTTTTTGGTGATTTAGATTATTTAAGTTTAATACGAAGTAAACAGCCAAATATTGAGGGTACAACTAAACCAATCTATGATAATTATCGAGCATTACCACCGAAGTACTTTAATCCGAATGTATTTAAGAATATGTTTCATAAGGAGAGGGAGTATAAAATTATCCAAAATGCGTCAATGGTTGAGGAAGGCAGGAAATTATTATGGCTTACTCGTGAATATTCAAACGCTTGTTACTTTATATCCAATCTATTCACAATAGAAAAAGAATTATATACGATACAGGGTTTTGATAGAAACTTATATTTATTGAAGAAGTTATCTAGTTTGATATGTGATTATAATTTCTCAGAAACAATTGAGGATTATAAAGCAAAAAAAATAAGAGATTTTAAATCAATTGTGACATTTCGGGAATATATAACTGTATTAGTGAATATTTATAATAGTATCCGAAAGGATAAGTTTATGATTCTTATAAAAACATCCCGTACTTTATTTAATGATATCAACCATATGATATTTGCAAAGATCATTTAATGTTTCTTTTTCCCGCAGTCTTTGCATAGACATTTACCCTTCTTGTGACTATATATTTTTGATACACAGTAAATACAATATTTTGATCTATGTATGACATTATTCTCAGGATCTAGTAAACAGCAGTCTTTACCAATACATTCACCGGCGATACCGCAATGAAAGAATTGATTACAGATATTACAGTGTACCTTAAGTTCTCCGGAACCGAGTGGAAATTTTTCTTTACAATATCCACACGGGATTATTTCTTTTGAGAAGAGGTCAAGGTACTCTCCTGTGATCTTCTCTTCTTTGATCGGGAGAGGTGGGAGGAGGTCTTCGTCATCTGTGGGATAGATTGCTCCTCTTCTCTTCCTCTTTTTTCTCTTTCTAGTTAGGAAACAGCAATCCATGGAGGATAGTCAATGGTTTTTGGGCATCGAAAAATAGTAGCTTCAAATTTAAAAAAAAATATTATTAATATATATAATAATGACAACAGGATCTAGAAGACAGGTATGGAATGGGACAGCTGATAAAACCACGGGTGGTTTAACGAAGAAGGACCTTATCTTGGTCAATGGGAGAATTAAATCAAAAAAAGCGAGAAAATCCGCGAAGAGATCAAATAACCTTAGGAAGGCTGGATGGACCTTTAAGAAAGGTGAGTTTGGTGCTGTTAGAATTGAAGATGTAAAAAAGGGGACACCGAAGCGTACCGCCAGAAGAAGTAAACGGGTTGCATCGCGTAAACGGAGGAACACTCGTAAATAAATAAATATTTAAACATATTTTTATAAGTAGTATTATAATATCATTATAAGTATCGTATCATAATAAATATAATGATAACCTTTTTGATTGAAAAAGAGAATGTTAAGAAGACTTTTGAATGTACATTGGAAGATTCTATATTATCTTTAAAGGAACAAATCATTGAAGAGTATTCTTTACAGTGTAAATATATTGATATTGATTTTCAGTTAGAGAGGCCGATAAGATCTTTGGGTAAGTTTAATCTTGAGGCGGGAATTCTACCAAGGCCTTTAGACAATTATAAGTTTGATCATTATGGTTTAGATGGGAGAGAAATAAAAGCAACATTTATTGAGGTGAATGATTATGTCCCTTATAAAAGGAATACTGTGGGAGTAAATCTACGGAAATATAATGAAATGAAAGAGGAAGAAAGTAAAGGAGAGGTTAGTTATGATTTAGAATCAATGGATGATTTTCCAGGATTAAGTTAATTACAAGGCATGTTATATTTTAGTATATACTCTCTAACTTTATTTTCTTTCATTGTAATAATATTTGTATTAATAATGCTAATATAAGTTTTTTTTTCAATTTCATCCTTAGAGTTATCAATAAATAAAAGTAGTTTATGGATAATGTCTAATTCTTCGGTGCTCCAAAAATCTTTTAGATTATTTAATAATGGTGGTTCATCTGAGTCAATTTTTTGGATTTCTTTTTGTTCAATAGAATCTTGGATTAATTTATAATAATGGTGTAGAGTGTGGTGTATGATAGTCCCTTTTTCATAGGACTTTAATAATGATTGAATCCCGTCAAGTGTTCTATGGTAAAAATAATTAAAGATAATATTTTCTTTCTTAGGAGGATACCATTCGAGGGATTTAATAATTGGATTGTATAAATTATGTAGGTCTTCTCTTCCATCACCATTGATATTCCGAACTACCCCTTGAAAATAGGATGGTTCATTATAATAGATAGAGTTATTCCCAATGGATATTTTTGTTCCTTCTTCTTTATAATTTAACAATATTATTCGTAGGATGCAAGAAAGTGGTTCTAATATAATATTATTTCCTTTATTAAAATATGATTTTAAAGTATCAATATTCATTTATTAGAAGAATTGATTTTTTTTGAATGGTTTGACCCTCAAACAAACAAATAATATAAATTTGATTAATATATAAAATATATCTATATATAGTTTATATAGAGATGTTAATACCGGTCCGTTGTTTTACTTGTGGAGAAGTGACGGGTGATAAATGGAATATTTTTGTGAAGAGGACACTGGAGAAGAGGAATGGATCAAAAGAAGAGGTTTCTTCTGAATTAGATATTGAATATATTAATATACAAGATGATGGTACAATTAAAAAATCAATTGAAGGAGAAGTTTTGGATGAATTAGGTTTGCATAAGTATTGTTGTAGACGTATGTTCTTAGGGAATGTCCATTTAATTTCTTACATTTAAAATATACTAATTATATTATGGCATCCGAAGAAACTAGCGAAATAGCACCATCTGAATCTAGTGCTGATCAATTTGCTGTAAGTCCCGAATTATTATCAACGGAAGCAAATGAAGGAACTGAGAAGACATTTTTAGAAGTATCCGAAGAAATGGAACAGGAAACAAGGGAAAAAATATTAGGAGATAAAAATGAAGTCCTGGGATATATATCAAATGATGTTTATAAACAGACCGCCGAGGATTATGATAAAGGATTAGTGATTGATAAAAGTAAAGATGAAGATTCAAATACAATTATGGATTTACAATTAAGTGATATTATTAAGAATACTGTAGATTGTTTGGCTAATTTTGAAAATGAATACATACGTATGTTGTATAGATATGATCTTGAATATGGTAAAGGGGATAAAGGTACATTAAATACTTTAAAGAAGTATATCTATTCCTTTATTATGTATTTAAATGACAAAGATAATATTTTATATATAGGGATTACCTTATTTATTATTTCAATAATATTATATTTCATTAATATAACTAGACAATGATCAATTTTCCAGATGTTAATTTAAAAGATAATAAATTAATTATAATCATTTGTGTGTTGAGTATTATCCTCTATATATGTAATTATTTATCAATAAATATTTTGGTTGGTATGGTCTGTATAATATTGTTTTTTATCTATTATAAAGATACATATAAGGGTATTACTAAATCATTATTTAAAAAAAAAAAGGAAAGTTTATATTATAATAATCGTATTCAAGAAATCTTATTAGGAATAAAGAAATTTAAGAAGAGATCGCCTTATAAATATAAAAAGGGTATTAAATTATGGGGATCTTTTATGGAATCTATTTATAAATTAGAAGATGATCGTATCTATAATTATTCACAGTATTTTGAAAATGCACAATTATATTTGAGAGAATCAACCAATTTATTTATGAGTATTGGAGTTGAAGCAAAAGAAAGAAGATATATTGATGGTATGGATGATGGTGATTTTACATCATCAAAAGAATTAGCGGAAATATCTAAATTATCAAAAGAATTATATTCTGAAGGGTATTCGTTTCTATATAATTTATCATTGAGGTTGAATAAAAAGTGGAAAAAAGACAAGAACATTCATAACAAAGAATTAATTTTAGATTTCCCTTTACCAAATGATAAAAAGACAGACTCATATGATTATTTTTATTAATTGTGTTTAATTTAATGATATATAATATGTCTACTTATAAATGGAAGAATCTATTTTTAATATCGAACCACAAGATATAAAGGTTCCAAAGTGTATTCATACATATAATTATAATTTTTTAGACCAATTTAATTATAATATTAATCATTCAATATATTATCAGTTGATTAATTCTATGGAACATTTTAAATTAAAAAATCTATATAACTACTTGTATTTAAGGACATTCAAGATAAATAAACAATTTCCAGAAGTAAATTATTTACCGAAAGTAAAAAAAAATATTAATGAAGAAGAATTAAATCAACTATTCTATAATTATATTGATAATGATGATATTAAATCAATTATAATTATGAATGGGATTCAATTATTCTTCTTTCCGAAAATTATTTAATATTAAGCTTCATAGCATTTGTAATACTTTTTTCTTCGGATTTAAGTGGCTTCTTACGATATAATTTGAGATTACTTTTAGTATTTTGATTATTATTTATTTCGTATGTATCAATCCGATACTTAATTGGAAGGATTGGTGGTATCTTTAGATCAAATATATTCTTATTTAGTGAGTTTTTTCGATACTCTTCTATTGTTAGTGGTCCACCAAACATATTTAATAAAAGTCTATTTGGTGCAGTATTTATTGTATCTCCTTTTGTATCATTTACTATATTATTATATAAATTAATTAATGAATTAATCTCATAATGATTTTCAAAGTTATCAAGTGAATATCTTGAGCAACATTCTAAAGAACAAAAATCCCCATATGTATAGAATATATTATGAACATATTTTAGAGGAATACCATAAATAATTTCATTAAATTTATGGCAACAATTCCAGCATACTTCGCTTGGATAGTTATTTTCAGAGAGAGAATATTGTTCTTTATCCATTGAATAAGGTTCAATTATATCATCATTATTATCAATATGATTTAATTTTATAATTAGTGTATTATTGACTTTTACATTTTCACTCTTTTCATCTATTTCTTTATTGATTGTTTTCTTTGGTTTTCTACCTCTTTTTTTAGGTACCTTTTTTTCACTCATTATATTCTATATAATATAATTGTCTTAAATACTTTTATTCTTCTTCTTGGAGGATATATTTTTCAATTAAGTTATTTTTTGTTGTAAATTTATAGACAACCATCCAAAATACCATGATACCGAGTATTAAAAATAAGGATATTTGAAGGAATTCTGAACTAAAAAAAGATATCCCCGTATTATTAGTCACTACAAGTGATTGAACAACAATTTGAATTGTGATTGTACGGATAATATCATAGACCATCGGTACCATTTCATTCTTTGAATTTAATATTCTTTCCATATATATTACTAATATAATAAAAAAAATTATATTCTAACAATAATGGCGACGAGTTTATTTTGTAAGTTTATTATATTTAAATCTTATAAATGAGCGAATTAAAGTTTGAAAGTAATATACCTATTATATTCTTAACAATTGTCGTAATTGCGATTGTTGTAATTGGGTACTTAGAAGTTAAAAAGATTAATATAAGATTAGATAAATTATCTTCAATTGTTATTCAGAGTAGTAAAGGGAAAATGATTTCAAACCCCAATACTGAAAGTGAAGATCAAACATTTGAAGAGGATGTAGTTTTTAAACAAGAACCCGTATTTAATAGTAAAGATAAAGAAGATATTGTGGATGATAAATATCCAGAAGATACAAATAAGAAAGTAAGTATGTGGGATCAAGGTCCAAAAGAAGATATCATTCATAGAATCAATCGTTTTGAAGAAGTAGATGATGATGAAGGATCCGATGAAGAGGTATCCGATGAAGAGGTATCCGATGAAGAGGTATCCGATGAAGAGATTGATGTTGATTATAAAGACAAAGAAGATGGAATATTAATGGGATATTCAATGACAAATGACTATCAAAACTTATCCGAAGAAGAAGATGATGGTAAAGAAGAAGAAGTTGAGGATGAAGAAGAGGATGATAAAGAAGAAGATGAAGAAGAAGATGAAGGAGAAAATGAAGAAGAAAATAAAGAAGAAGATGAAGAAGAAGATGAAGAAGTTGAGGAAATTGATTTAAAGCAATTAAGTGAATCAGATGATGATGAATTTAAAAAAGAAAAGATCATTGTTGATGAAAGTTATTCTGTAAATCAGTTAAAACAAATCTGTCGTAATTTAAAACTCTCTGTTTCAGGAAGTAAATCAATGCTTATTCAACGTATAATGGAAAATCAATAAAAAAATTATATAATATATAATATAAAATGGCAAAAGATAATTATAAGGACTTTCCCGCAAGAATGTCTGATGGGAGATTTATGACAGATTATAGACCAAATTGTGAAATGAATTACGAACTACGTCAAGATATGAATAGTTATGAATATAGACAAAATTTAATTAATAATGCGGGGAATATTTTTAAAAAAATGCAGGAAATAAATAAAGAAGCTTATAAATGTTCCAATTGCAATGGCACTGTTGTTCCTCCCCCACAAAATAAACAAGATTGTAAAGATGGAAATTGCAAGGTATATGAAAATGATTCAAATGGTTTTGGTATTGATCAGGCATAATTTATTGCTTCCAACGATTACTACAAGATAAACAAGTAATGAATTGCGTCATAGGTTCATCTGCTGACCTTGTCTGTACTTCATAATAGGATGTTTCTCTACTACCGCATTTTCTGCATTTGAAAAGATTTGTCATTGCTTCAGGTTTTAATTCATATTTAATTTTATCTTTTTTAGATTTAATATTTAGCAGTGTTTTCCAATTATCAGGGTAGATATCATAAACACTTAAAGTCCCAATATCTTTAGGACTAATTACTTTATTGATTATATTATCAAATAATTGATTGTTTTGAATATAACTATCCTTTTTAAGATTAGAATATATTGAAATAACTTTCGAGTTATATAGATTAGTAAAAATGATATTATCCCATCTTTTTTGTATATTTTTTTCTTTTGAGAGATCGATAATATAATTATAAATGCTTTGCTCTATTTTTCTAGAAATTGTAATGTCATTGATAATATTATTAAAATAATTCACAATATGTTTTCTTTTTTTATCTTTCAGATTAGAGAATTGATTCATAAATAATATATTATATATTCAATTATCAATCAAATTTTAAATAGTATCTTTCTTATCACCATCCTCTTCTTCATCCTCTTCATCCTCTTCATCCTCTTCATCCTCTTCATCCTCTTCATCCTCTTCTTCATCTTCTTCATATTCTTCATCTTCTTGTTCTTCTTCATCTTCTTCATAATCATCATCATACTCTTGTTCTTCTTTTTTATCATTAATTTCTTTATCTACTTGATCAGTTGTATTATCACCTTCTTCTTGTTCTTTTTTTTGTTGATTCTTATATATCTCCATATCATTATTAAACATCATC
>MDTA01025919.1_pt1 | contig 18678 bp, 16 predicted proteins | sample 811151 | NCBI WGS metagenome assembly MDTA01 (sample SAMN05326648, study PRJNA326480) | marine metagenome | isolation source: seawater | place: Indian Ocean: South | collected 2010
CTGAGTTGTTCACCCAGGTGACTGGACTGGTTCTTCAGCGCGTTTGTCTGCCGGTCCAACACCGTGCCCTGGTGAGCGATTTCCGTCTGTTGCGCCTCAAGCTCTACACGCGCCGCCTCAAGCTGCCACTGCAGGAAACCGACGGCAGCCGTCATCAAGAGGAGAGGTAATCCCCCCATCAACAGCAATCGGGCAGCAATGCTAGGCCTGATGCGGCGCATAGGACTCCGCTAATCGGCAAATGAGACCGTCTTATGAATATCGACCATACTCCAATGCCCTTTGGGTATTTAGGGCTTTTTTTGTTCATTTTGAGGTTGAAAAATGCTGCGATTTCGCCTCGGGGCGAGTAACATACGCGCCGAAATTGGCTGACGCGTGAGCAAGGTGGAGCATTGGCCGACTCGCAACCGAATGGCACCATCGCCGAGGTTGAAGGAAGAACCTGCATCTTCTATGACGGGTATTGGATTCGTTATTACGAACCCCCCGAAGACCGCCTGATCGAGCGTAAGGCCCTCATCGACACGCTCACTCGACGACTGTTTCACCACACCGAAGCCGGTATCAACACGCCCGGAGAACGCCTTGAAATGGCGCGCGAGGCGTACGAACGTGCAACTGATCCCACCCGCAAACGCGTCAACGCCGCCATGTTGGCTGGCGCGTTGTTCAATCGCGCAACCGATATCTTCAACAGCGTCGTCGATCTCGCGTCCAAAGGTGTGGAAATCAGCTCTGACAACGAGTTGATGGGGCAATGTGAACGCTATTTTGAGGAAGCGTTGCTGCTCGGCAAGCAAGTCAAGCACTACAGCGGGCACGAAGGAATCGACGAGATGTGGGGCGAACCCTTCAAGGCTTTTGTGCTGCCCACAAAAGCCTTCTACGAGTCGCGCTATCTGAAGATTGCCCAAAGCATGCGCGATATGGACCGCATCGCCGCGGCGATGGTGGATATGGCCAGTCTGTTAACCGGATTTCGCCACTGCGACCCGCTCATTAAGGATTTTGCGGCGCTCGCGCGGCTTGAGTGCGAAACGATGCGCCGTGACCCGGCGATCTTTGAGGTCTGGCCTGCGTTTGTCGCCTCGGGCGAGGCGCTGCTGGCGTTCAAACCAGACAGCTGTGATCAGGACCACCAGGACATGCTGCGCCTCCTACACGAAGGCAAGCAACTGCTCGGCTACATCGCGGGCGCCCGCGTGCCAATGCCCAAAAGTACAGGCGACTTCATGAACCATTGCGAGCGTATGCGATCGCGACTGAACCGTCCACCACTGCGCGATGCGCTGGCGCGCTAGCGCGGCCGCCATTTTGACGCCGCGCAAGCGTTATGGTGCCAGATTGGCGTGCCCGAGCCTTGATACCAGAGCCCAGGTCGTCGGCTACCTTACCAGCCAAGGCTCAGTCGAACTGAGCCCGTAACTTCTTCATTGCCGTCGCTTCAATCTGCCGAATGCGCTCTGCGGATACGCCATACTCGTCAGCTAGCTCGTGCAGTGTCGACTTGGGCTCTTCGACCCACCGGCGTTGCACTATGTCGCGGCTACGTTCATCCAAAGTTTCAAGGCCGGCGCGCACCCGCTCGGCCGCATGTGCCTCCCAGTCTTGCGCTTCAACGGTGGCGGATGGCTCAAAACGCGAGTCTTCCAGGAACGCGACGGGCGCAAACGTGACATCGTCGTTATCCACGGGCGATTCGAACGCTTCATCCCGGGCAGACAAACGGCGCTCCATTTCAACAACCTCGGTGGGCGTAACGCCGAGGTCCTCAGCAATTTCGGCCGCCTCAGCCTGATTGAGCCAACCAAGCCGTTTCTTCGCACCACGCAGGTTAAAGAACAATTTACGCTGCGCCTTGGTTGTAGCGACTTTCACCACACGCCAGTTTTTCAAAATGTACTCGTGAATTTCAGCGCGTACCCAGTGCACCGCGAAAGACACGAGACGAACGCCCACCTCCGGGTCAAAACGTTTGACGGCCTTCATCAGGCCCACGTTACCTTCCTGGATGAGATCGCCCTGCGACAATCCGTAGCCGGCATAGCCGCGCGCAATCTTCACGACAAAACGCAGGTGCGACGTGACCAGACGCCACGCGGCATCCAGGTCTTCCTCCTCTCTGAAACGAGCTGCGAGCTCGCGTTCCTCCTCGAGCTCCAGTAGCGGAAAACGCTGCACAGCTTGTTTGTACGCATCCAGATTCTGCGTTGGTAACGCCATGGACACATCAAGTGCAGTGTTCATGTCTTCTCCCTCAAAAAGTTTGTGCAGGTTAGTAGATGTCAGTTTACGTTTGGGCCCTTGAAAGGATTTCAAGAGAGGAATAGCGGAAATTTGATTTCTCTCAGATTTCCGCCGAAACCTTCTGATTTCCTTGACAGTTTTATGCCCCTGTCAGTTACGACAACGGTTCGAGGAGGAAGTTCAGGCCGAGATCTGCAGTAGCGGCTACAAGCTTTTGGGGACACAGGGTTTGGCCGCTTCCACTGCGGCCAACAGCGCCGGAAGCAGCGCCCTGGCACCATCCAGATCGCCCTCCCGCGCAATGGTTTCAGCCGCCATAGCGGCTTCGCTCACGCGCTTTGCGCCAAAGGTTGCAGCCGAGCCTTTAATCGTATGAACGACCCGCGTCAACGTCTCGAGAGCCCCGTGGAGTGAGGTCAATCGAGCGGTCGGACGGTGTTAGGAAGATGTTCCAGAATCACGTCCGCCACGGCGTTCAGCGCCTCCGTTCTTGGGAACGTTCGGCGCCAGACCATCGAAACGCGGCGTGTGGCGCGCGGCAGGTATAATGGCCTCGCAATCACGCCGGTATCCGTCATCCAGGCTCCCCGGACGGCCAACGCAGGCACCAGCGTGCACCCCAAGCCGGCGCCAACCAGTTGCAGCAGCGTCTCGAGTGACGACGCTCGCAGGTCAGCCATCTCGCCCGCCTGCTTGCGCTCGGATAATTCGCATACGTCCAGGGCCTGGTCGGCGAGGCAGTGGCCATCCGCTAACAGCAAAATGTCGAGATCATCCAGGTGCGTGCGCGTGATCTCGTCAACTTCATACAGCGGATGCTGACGCGGATGGGCCAACCAGAATGGTTCGTCAAACAACGGCCGACTGCAGACATCCGCGTCATCCACCGCGGTGGCGATCAACGCAACGTCAATCTCGTGCGCGTGCAGGCGCGCCATCAGGTGATCGGTGATCTCTTCTGACAAGACCAGGCGCATCTCACTGTAACGCTCCCTTAGCGGCGCCAGAATCAACGGCATCAGATAAGGGCTGATGGTCGGAATCGCGCCAAATCGCACCGGACCTGCAAGCGGATCGCGATGCGTGCGCGCCGTGTCGAGCAGGGCCTGAGATTCCTCCACGGCACGTCGCGCGTAACCCAACAGACCAGCGCCGGTTGAGGTCAACGCCACGGAGCGTTTCGTACGCTCAAACAGCACTACCCCAAGTTCCGCTTCAAGCTTCTTGATTTGCCCGGAGAGTGTTGGCTGGCTGACAAAACAACGTTCGGCAGCACGGCCAAAATGGCAGGTCTCCGCAACGGCAATAAAGTAGCGCAGATCGCGCAGGTTCATCTGCAGGACGACCTCAGCCCGGTATTGAGACCATCAGCCAATCGCCTGAACCTCACGCCATGCAGCCTCGGCAAGCGGCCTAATGCGTTTCTCCAATTCGCCTGCGTGCGGATTGGCGGCGGTACCGTCGCGGACACGTCCGATGATGCCTTGATAGATGCATGCCAGCCGAAACAGGTTATACGCCTTGTAGAAGCCGATATCTTCGCCCAGCGCGTGCCCGGAACGAGCCTCGTAGGCAGTCGTATAGCGCACGAGCGAAGGGATGCCGATGGACTCGGTATCGAGGTCTCCAAACGTCGCCATGCCACCTTCAAACGGCGGCGCATACCACTGCAGGCAGTTGTAGCTGAGGTCTCCCAAGGGATGCCCAAGCGTGCTGATCTCCCAGTCCAGGATTCCCACCACGCGAGGCTCCTGCGGATGAAACAGGACGTTGTGCAGTGCAAAGTCGCCGTGCACCAGGACGTTCGTATTGTCAGCAGGGTTGTTTGCGGGCAACCATTCAATCAGCTGGTCCATTTCTCGGATCGAATCCGTTTCGGATGCTTTGTACTGCTTGGACCAGCGCCCAATCTGGCGTGCAAAATAGTTGCCAGGACGGCCAAAATCGGCGAGCCCCAGCGCGGCTACATCAAAACTGTGCAGCGCAGCCATCGTTTCCACCATCGACTCGTATGCCGCGCCTCGCGCTGACGGACTGAGCTCCGGCATGGTCGGGTCCCAGAACACCCGCCCCTCGACGAAGTCCATCACGTAGAACATGGTGCCGACGATGTCTTCGTCCTCACACAACAAATAGGTGCACGGCACCGGAAACCCAGCCGCATACAGCGCGCTGATGACGCGATACTCGCGGTCCACTGCGTGCGCGGAGGGCAACAACTTCCCGGGCGGCTTGCGCCTCAACACATAAACGCCGGACGCCGCGTCAATGCGATACGTCGGACACGACTGACCTCCCTTGAACTGGGCAACCTGCATCGGTCCGACAAATCCGTCCAGGTGAGCTTCCAGGTAGCTGTACAACTTATCGTGGTCAAACTGGTGCTTTTCCTCAATCGCCTTCGTGCCACTAAATTGGCTGTCGTCCTGTTGGGGGTGTTCTGACATCGCAGCTGACTCGTTTTTTAGGGTGTAAATACTTCGATCGCCGCAGACGCAATCACGGCAGTGTCGTCTCGCTCGCCGTCCGGGACGTTCAATCCCCCGGCCACAACTTCCACAGTCACTTCACCAATGGGGAACACGGCAGCCACCGCCGCCATGTCAACCGCATCGGGCTGTTGAACTCCGATCGTTACCTTAATAGGCAAAACATTCTTGTCGAGCCCCAACGCGCGCACGAAGCTGAGCGAACTATGCTGCAGTGCGTCGCGTACCGCGCGCACCGCAGCTTTGCTGTAGTCACCGCCGTGCAAATCCGTGCCCATGCCCATTTCCAGCATCAGGCGGGCATCCTGCTTGATTACGCTCATGGGTGGTCCTCCGGCACGTCCATGAACACCTCCGCGGCCGCGTGGGCAAGCAACGTGGCATCGCCGCTCATCGGATTTGGTATCAGCAATCCGCCGGCCTTTACATCCACCGTACCGGTGCCGTGTGGCAACACGGCCAATACGGCTTGGGTATCAACCTCGTCGGGACGCGGCACGCCGATCGTTACCTGCACTTCCATCGCGTCCGAGTCCAGACCAAGTGCGTGGGTCAGTCCTAGCGAGTTGCGCCACAATGCGTTGCGCAACGCCCTTACCGCGGCCTTGGTTGGATCCGTGCCGCGTATATCCGTACCGATGCCAAGTTCAAGCACCATCCGTCGTTTACTCATCGTCTCTGTCTGTCCATCTGATAGTTTTCCTGATTCCCCGGGGATCCGCTCAGGTTTCGGTTGCCGCGCGCAACGTTTCAATCAGCGCGCTTTTACTTTCGAAACCAACGCCGGGCGTCTGATGCAAGCCGACATAACTGTCTTCGACCGGCGTGTCGTCCGCAAACCCGCCAAACGGGTGAAATACGTCCGGATAAGACTCGTTGCCGCCAAGGCCCAGGCCGGCTGCAATGTTCAACGACATCTGATGCCCACCGTGCGGGATACAGTTGCGTGGGGTAAAGCCGAAGTCCGGCAGCAATTGCAGGAAGCGTCGGTATTCAACCAGCCCGTACGAGAGCGCGCAGTCCAGCTGGATGACATCGCGGTCGGGCCTCATCCCGGCATAACGCAGCAGGTTCCTGCCATCCTGGTGCGAAAACAGATTCTCGCCGGTCGCAAGCGGCCCTGGATAAACACGCGCGAGCTCCGAGTGCAAGACAAAATCCAGCGGGTCGCCGGCCTCCTCGTACCAGAAGAGCTCGCGCTCGGCCAACGCAGCTCCGTAGCGTAGGGCTGTTTCGAGATCGAAGCGCCCGTTTGCGTCCACCGCGAGATTCTGACCGCCGCCAACGACATCCAGCACCGCGTCAATGCGAGCCAGGTCCTCATCCAGGGACGCGCCGCCAATTTTCATCTTGACCACGCTGTACCCGCGCTCCAGGTAGCTGCGCATCTCGTCGCACAAGGCACTCACATCCTTACCCGGGTAGTAATAACCTCCCGCGGCGTATACGAACACCTTGTCGTCGATCTGCCCGTCCCGATAACGCGTACTGAGATATTGATACAGCGGCACGCCCGCGATCTTCGCGGCCGCATCCCAGGCAGCCATGTCCAACACCCCGACCGCGACGGAACGTTCGCCGTGGCCGCCGGGCTTCTCGTTACGCATGGCAACATCCCAGATACGCTCCGGATCCAGGTTATTGCCGTCTTCGCTCACGAGGTCTTCCAGGGCGGCCTCAAGCACCCTCGGGATTACCCTTTCCGCCAGGATACCCTCGGCCGCGTACCGCCCATTCGAGTTGAAGCCATAGCCGATCACCGGCTTGCCGTCGCGCATGACATCCGTCACGAGCGCGACCACACTGGCGGTCATCTTGGAGAAGTCGATATACGCGTTACTGATCGACGACGCGATCGGGCAGACGGCGTTGCGAATGTCGACGATGCGAACCATGTTCCGATGTTCCTCTTAATTGGCGCGCAAAATTTACTGTGCGCTCAGTACGCTCGCGCAGGCGGCAGGCAGCACGCGCGGCTTACGCTTCTTTTTGGTACCCGACTTCCCCGTTTCGCGCGGCTTGAACCATGCATCCAATTCCGCGCCACAGCCGTCACCTGACGGTGGCGCAGCCTGCGCAACACACGCGGGACTGTCATCCGGACAGCGCAGCCGCACATGCATGTGGGCGTGATGGCCGAACCACGGCCGCACCTTGCGCAGCCATCCCCGATTCTCCTGCGATTCGCAGAGCGAGCGCTTGATGACGGGATTGACAAATATTCTTGCCACGTCCGGATGCTCCGCTGCAAACCGAAGCATGCCAACCTGCGCCGCGCCCCAGTGTTTGACGACCTTGCCCGTGCGCCTGCTGACATAGGTGCTCGCGGAGGCCTTGACCCGCTCGGCGCGGGACAGTTGTCGTTTACTGGTTCTAAACCAGACGTCCGCGTCAAGTCCAACCTGATGTGATGCGTGCCCAAATGGCATGGGTCCACCGCGGGCCATTGAGAGATCACCGATCATCAGGTCACCCCACCCTTGCGCGTCGGCCTCCGCAGCCAGCTCACCCACAAAATCAATCAGATTGGGGTGACCGAAGTAGCGCTGGCGCTGTGGGCGCATGATCTGCAGTCCTTCCACCTGTCCCGACAGCGCCACGCCGCCTCGCATGCAGCCAGCAGTGTACTTGCCCAGCACCTGCGCCGTGCCGTTCGCCGGCCCCTTGACGCCCGCCCACGGATTTGCAGCGAGGTTCTGACACAACGTGCACGCCAGCAGCGCTGGCAGTATGAGCGACCCGAGAAGGCGCATGAGAGAAGAGCTTCCTGTGACCATGAAGAGGATCTTGGCGCAAGTGCATGCGGGCAGCAATCGAGGTGTGCTTGTGGGTCACCAGACCGCGTGCTAGCTTCGCCTGAAAATCCTCGAACTGCAGACCAGCATGAGCCTCTATTACGTTCAGAAGATTCTCTACGAGCTCAACCGTCAGCCGGAACTGAAACGGCAATTTCTGGGTGACCCGGATTCCATTCTTGATAACTACGAGCTCACCGACGAAGAACACGCGGCGCTGCGGGCCGCTGATATTGGGCTGCTGTACGTTCTGGGCGTCAACGGCCAGATCCTGATGCATTTTGCCGCCGCACATGGCATTCCCTGGGATAACTACCTGCAGTTGATGCGCGAAGGGTTGGTGACCCACGGCCCCGTGCGCGAAGGTGTGTACGCGACCACGGGTTACGAAGGTATCGAAGCACACGACGCCAACCTGGCCAGCCGCCGGGACGCACTCACGGAGACCCCATAACATGCCCTTGGTATACGCCGGCGTCTGCTCACATGGCCCCGGAATCACCGGCCGCGCAGAGCGCGCGGATCCACAGGTTCGGGATGCTTTCTACAGTGCCTACGCGCAGATGGCCGAGGACATTCGTGCTACAGGCGCTGACGTGCTGATCATCGTCGCGGCTGAGCACTTCGCCAATTTTTTCATGGACAACATGCCCGCTTTTGCTATGGGCATGGCGGATTGGTACGAAGGGCCCGTCGAAGATCCGGATTTCATCAAGATTCCATTCCGGCGCGCACCCGGCAACAAAGATCTCTCTCTGCGCCTTATCAAACACATGCTGCATTCCGTCGACGTCGCGTTTGCGGAGGAATGGCGTATGGACCACGGTGTAATCGTGCCACTGCATTTTCTGGCGCCGAATAACGACCTGCCCATCATCCCATGCAACATCAATTGCCAGGGGCCACCGCTCACCCCGCTATCCCGCGCGTGGGCATTTGGCGAGGCATTACGCCAAGCCTGCGACAAACAGCCGGAGAAGATTGCGCTGGTCGGCACCGGCGGCATCTCACATTGGCCCGCCACGCCGGACTCCGGGAAGATCAACGAGGATTTTGACCGCGACTTCATGGAGCGCTGGTGCGCAACCGATGGCGCCAGACTGACGGACTACACCGACGCGCAAGTCTATGAAGAGGCAGGCCAGGGTGGATTCGAAATTCGCACATTTGTCAGTGTTGCCGGCGCCGCACAAGGCCGGGGCACCGTGCATTTCATGGAACCAATTCCCATTTTTGCGACGAGCTGCGTAGTCGCGAGCAAGGCGCTGTCTTAAGGTAGATTCAGATTCCGTCTTCGGGACGAAACCTCAAATGGTCCCAGCTGATCACACGCTGACACCGCGCGTACTTGAACTGCTGCCAATCGCTGGCCTGGAAACCTGGCTCCAGGAAGAGGCTCTGCAGCAAGGCGAGCTGGTTCAGTACAGGAAGAAGGACACGGTCTTCAAGGAAGGAGACGACGACGCAGACGCACTGTTTCTGATCGATGGAGCACTCGAGCTCAAGGCGGGCGACCACACACCGACCGTTCTGAAGGCTGGTGAGGGCGACGCGTGCGCGCGGTCGCGCAGCTGCGCCCGCGACGATACACCGCTACTTGTGTCACGCCTGTCACGATGTATCGGATCGCACGAGCGCTACTTGATCACATCCTCAGTGACGAACAGGTCAGCAAAGAAGGCACAGTTGTTGTTGAGGATGGAATCGGGCTCGATGAAAGTGGCGACTGGATGTCCATCCTGCTCGAATCCGAACTCTTCACACGCCTGCCACCCGACCACATGCAACGCTTCTTTGCCGAGCTGGAACCGTTCATGGTTGAGGCGGGCGACTTGGTCGTCGAGCAAGGGACACCTGGTGACTTCCTGTACATCGTCGCGGAAGGTGAATGCACGGTCGTGCGTAAGGCGCGCGGCTCCGCGCATGAGCAGGAACTGGCGCGCCTGAAGATCGGTGGTGTCTTCGGCGAGGAAGCACTGGTCTCCGATTCGCCCCGTAACGCCACCGTGCGGGCACTTGGGGACGGCATGGTGATGCGTCTGCCCAAGGTCAGCTTTGAGGAACTGGTCACCAAACCAGTACTGCGCCCCATACCTTATGCGGAAGCAGAACAACTGGTAGCGGCAGGCGCACAATGGTTGGACGTACGGTCTCCGGAAGAGTTTGAGTCCGGGGCGCTGGACGGCGCGATCAATATCCCGCTGAATGTCCTGCGCCTGCAAGTCGGCGAACTGGACGCCAGCCGCCAGTATGTGACCTATTGCGATACTGGCGGACGCGCGTCCACCGCCGCATTTCTGATGATGCGCGACCGCTTCGATGTGCAATATCTTGCCGGCGGACTGCTGCACTCACCACTTGCAGACGGCTCCAGTGCGGAAGCGCCGGGGGAGGATCAAGCAGCCGCCCAGAAGCACGGGAAACAACCAGAGGAACAAAAAGCCGCTTCAAATGCATCGCCGCAGGCGGCTGCTCCAGAGCTGGAACTGGTAGGCCGGAGTGCGGCGGTACAGCCAGCGGATGTGGCCATCAGTACGCTGGTTGAAAATCCCCAGTCAAACGACGCCGAAGTCCTGGCTAACGCGCAGTCCGCAGAGCTCGCCGCTGTCAACGCGCAGCTGGACGCAAGCGTTGCACAGCTGGAACAGGAACGTGGTCGACACGAGCGCGCGCTCGGGGCACTTCGCGAAGAACTGAACGCGATTCGCGCAGACCGCGACGTGCACGCGACGCGGAGTAACAAGGCCATCAACGCAGCCCGCGAAATGAAGGCCAAAGGTGAAGAGGCCGTCCGTGCACTGAACGCTGAACGTGCGCAGGTCGCGAAGCTCAAGGAAGCACAAACCAAATCGTCCGCGGACGCCGAACGCGCGCTCGAGATGGAGAAGTTGCGCCTCGGCAACGAACTCGATTCATTGCAGTCACGGGCAGAGTCCGAACGCGAAGAGTTGCGCACTGAACTGCAAAAACGTGAGAGCGCACATTCGACGCGCCTTGAGGAACTGGAGCGGCAACTCACCACGCTGGCGCGGGGTCACGCCGCGGCACTGGCCGAACTCGACGAAGCCAAAACCGTCGCGGAAGAGGAAGCCAGCGACGCCCACGCGAAGGTGTCGGTCCTGGAAGCCGAAGTGAGCGCGGCGCGTTCCTGCATAGACGTGCTGGAAGCACGCTTCGAAGCGACTCGACGAACCATCATGGAGCAAGAGTCGCAGCTCCAGGACGTCGCGCGTCAGGCCGCCGAGCGTGAGGAAACCCATGGCGTGGAGGCCGATCAGGAACGCGCGCAACTGCTGGAGGAGCGGGCGGTCTTTGAAGCCGAGAAACGCAGCCTGGAATCAGCGCTGAGCGAACGAGCGACCCGCCTCGAGGCCGCTCTCTAAGCGGCGGATCGCGCGCAACGCGAAGCCGGTGAGATGGCCGACGGGCTGGTGCGTGACCGTGAGGCGATGAACACCCAACTCGCGGAACAACGCCGCGAACTTGAAGCGGAGTTCGAATCGCGCGAACAAGCGTTGTTCAACGCCGAGAAGGCGCTGCGTGATGAAGAGTCGGTGTGGCAGGAGAATGTTGCCAACGCAGTCCTGGAGGAACGTGAGCGGCTGGAGCGACAGCTCTCCGATGCGGAGCGCGCGAAGGCGGAATTTGCGGCAGAGCGTAAAGCCCAGGAAGAACATCTCACCGCACAGGAAGGAACCCTGAACGAGCGCATGACCGCACTGGAAGCTGAGCGCCAGAGCATGCAATACGCGCAATCAGAGGCCGCGACACAGGCGCAGCACGCTGTAACCGAACTCGAAAGCCGCGAGCAGGCGCTGGCGCGCGCAGGCCGCGCTGTTGGAGGAACGCGCGTCGATTACCGAGCGCGAGCAGCGCCTTGCGGCCGAGCTAAGAAGCCGCGCCGAATATCAACTGGAAGCATTGAAAGCGACCTATGAACGGAAGCTCGCCGAACAAGCCGCGCTGCTCGCGAACGAGCGCCGCCGGCTTGAGAACCAGTCGCTACGTCTTAAAGGGGCGCTGGCGGCCAAAGCGCCGCCGCCACCTCCGACCGCGCCCGTAATGGAAGAATTTGCGGTGCGAAGACCACCCGCGCACGCGGCTGACACGGGCGACCGTGGCCGGGTCATGAGCCCGGCACGGCTGGCCGAAATCCGCCAACGAATGGCAGCCAAGATGGAGGCTGCCAAGAACAGCTGACTCGGTCGCGAACCTAGTTCGCTTGCCCCTGAGACGGCGGCCGCTTCACCAGATCCCAGATACTCGGCACTTCGCCCATGGGGACATGGATGAGTGAAGGTTTCTCCAGCGCCACAAAACGTGCCAGCACATCTTCGAATTGCGCCGGGGTCTCCGCGCGCTCCGCTTCCATGCCAAACGAGTGCGCCATCGCCACGAAATCCGGATTGCTCAAGTCGACGGCGATGTGTCGGCCGCCAAAACTCTGCGCCTGAATGGTCTTCACGTTCCCATAGGCGGAGTTGTCCACCACCACACAGACCACCGGAATGTTGTGATGCACCGCAGTGGCGAGTTCCTGAGAAGTGAACATAAAGCCGCCGTCGCCACAGATCGCCACAACCTTGCGCTCCGGTAGCGCGAGCTTTGCCCCCAACGCGGCCGGATATCCGTATCCGAGCGTTGCCTGGTAGCCCGGGCCAAGCCACGTACGGGGTTCGTAGACGGGGAAGCCAAAGCGCGTGAAATAGGCAAGCTGCGTCACGTCGGTAGACAAGATCGCGTCCCGCGGTAACACACGTCGCATGGCATCAGAAAACGCCGGCAATTCACCCAGTTCATCCAGCTTGGCGCGCATGTTGCGCCGCGCGGTTTGCGCCTTTGCGACCAACCCGCCGGCCGGCTGCCCCGCTGACATTGCCGCCAGGACGGCGGACATACCGGCCGCCGCCGATGTCACCAGAGAGACGTTAGCGGCGCGTGGTTTCACGATCTGCTCGGGATCAATATCGATACGCAACACCTCGATTTCGCCTGCCCTGCCCCAGGCAAGCGCCGGCGCTATGAAGCGGGTGCCAACAACCAGTGCAACGTCTATGTCGTCCCAGATTTCCTGTGCGCTCAACAGGTCAAGCGCCAGTTCATGATCGTCGGGAATGGCCCCGAGCGCGCTCGGCGAGAATGCAACCGGCGCGCCCAGGCGCTCAGCCAGCGCAAGCAGTTCCGCCTCGGCGCCAAACACGCCGCCACCCACGAAGATCGCCGGATTGCGAGCCGCCGCCAAACGTTCGGCCATCGCCGCAACTTTTGCGGGATCCGGGCTTGGCGCGGAGGGCACCGGGCTCACCGGAGGCAGGGTCACGGGCGCCTCAGCTTTGTAATGGTCCGGCGCCATCTCGATGATCGCAGGCTTGTTGCGACCTCCGTGCATGAAGCTGAAGGCGTCGTCGATCATCTTCGGTACTTCTTGTGGATGACGTGCCCGCTCCGCAAAACCGACAATGCCACGGGACATGGCGAGCTGATCCGCCAGCTCATGCGCCATGCCATAGTTGAGGCCAATCTGGTAGGACGGGATTTGCCCCGTGATGCCCAGCACCGGCGTGTTGGCCGCAACGGCAGTGGAAACCGCTGCTGCCGCATTCAACAATCCCGGCCCTGGCACTACCGCAAATACACCTGTGCGGCCTGAGGCTTGCGCGTAGCCCATCGCCATAAACGCCGCACCTTGCTCGTGCCGCGTATGTACCATGCGAACCTGATTGCGCTTCGCGTAGAAGGCATCAAATAGCGGGTCGAGTTGAATGCCGGGAATTCCAAACACAGTGTCGACGCCACGCTCAAGCAGTGCCGCCACCATGGCCTCGCCACCACTCATCATGGTCGCGTTACCGTTCTCGCTCATTGCCCTCTCCCGTCCATTCAAGTTTTCCATTCGACGTGTGCTTCGAGTGTCGCTCGGTGTGTCCAAGTTTGCCAATGCGACTTTCATTTGGACGCCAGCACAAAAAAAGCCCGCCCCCGTACCTCATGAAGCGGGAGCCGGGTGGGACGCTTCGAGGTCGTCAAACGAACCGTGGTTGAGTCGGTACAGATCGGCATACAAGCCGGCGTCCGCCAGTAAAGATTTATGGGTGCCGCGCTCAATGATCTCGCCGTCCCGCAAGACCAGAATCTTGTCCGCACCACGAATGGTGGCGAGGCGATGCGCAATTACGATGGCGGTCCGGCCCTGTAGCAATCGCTGCAACGCGATCTGAATCTGCCGTTCGGTATAACTGTCGACATTGGCCGTGGCCTCGTCCAACACAAGAATGCGGGTATCCGCTACCAGCGCACGGGCAAACGACAACAGCTGGCGTTGCCCCAGAGACAGATTTGCGCCTCGCTGGTCCAGCTCAGTGTCATAGCCATCCGGCAGGTTCGCGATAAATTCGTGTGCGCCTACCGCTCGCGCGGCGGCCTCTACATCGGCAAGCGGCGCGTCGAGCTTCTGGTAGCGAATGTTGTCGGCGATCGTGCCAGAGAACAGAAACGGCTCCTGTAACACCATGCCCACCTCGCGCCCCAGAGCTGCCAGCATCACGTCTCGAACGTCATGACCACCTATCAAGATCTGCCCGGCATCAACGTCGTAGAAGCGATGTAGCAGAGATGTGATGCTGGTTTTGCCGGAACCAGTCGGCCCGACCAGTGCCAGCGTCTCCCCCGGCTGAACGGTGAATGATACGTCCTTCAAGACCGGCCGGTCGGGTTCGTAGGCAAAACTGACGTTGCGAAACTCGATACGCCCGTCATGGCCCGCGAGTTCTGTTGCCTGGTCGCTGTCGTGCACGTCAACGGGCACATCCAATACTTCAAAAATGCGCTGCCCGGAGGCCATCGCGCGCTGCATGATGCTGTACTGAATGGTGAGCGAACGAATCGGATCAAAGAATCGCTGCACATAGAACAGGAAGGCGACCATCACCCCCAGGTCCAGGCTTTTCTCAAGCACCATCTGCCCGCCAACCCATACGACGATCACCATCGCGGCCCCCGTCAACGTGTCGACGATAGGCACCATGACATTGGCGTACTTCGATGCGCGCATATGCGCCGCCAGATTGGCGTCAGTTTTCTCGTTGAACAGTTCCAGGTTCAACGACTCGCGCCCCATTGATTGAATGGCGCGGATGTCGTGCACATTTTCAGCCAACGCCCCGTTAACCGTGGAGCTGGTTTCGCGCGCGCGCAGGAACGCCTTCCGGGCGTGCGGCAACCACACCAACCGCACCACGAACAGGGCGGGGACAACACTCAGCGTCAACCCACCCAGTATCGGATCCAACCACAGGAGCACTGCACAGATGCCGATCAGTAGCACAAAATCACCGACGGCAAAGATAGATGTCTCCAGAAACTCCTGCAGGGAGTTCACATCACCTTGCAGGCGCGACATCAGTCGCCCTACCTCGGTCTTGTCCATGAAAGACAAGGAGACATGTTGCAGGTGCGCATACATGGCGCGGCGCAAGTCGAACAACAAGTGGCCCGCCACCCGTCCGACGATAAACTCCTGCGCCATGTTGGACAGATAATTGACAACGACCACGGCGAGAAACGCGAGTGCAAACGTGCGCAACAAGGCGGCCGATCCCTCAACAAGCGCACTATCGATGGCGAACCGAATCAACAGCGGCAACGCAATTTGCGACGCGGTAAACAACAGTACGCCCGCAATGGCGATGGCCAGCAGACGTTTATACGGCCGAATGAACGCCCAGAAGCGACGCATGACAACGCCGTCAAACGCGGCACCAAACATCTCTTCTTCGAACGCGTCCTGCGAACACACCACCGCGAGCGGTTTAACGCGTGATCGCCGGATGCCTGGTGCGTCCTCATAACGCCTGGCGTTGCTCTCCTGACCAGCGCTCACAGGTCGCGCTCCAGTTGATCCGGATCATTGGTCTGCAGCGCATATAGCGCGGCGTATCGGCCGCCTGTCGCCAACAACTCCGCGTGTGTCCCCCGCTCGATCACCCGGCCGTTTTGCAAGAACAGAATCTCGTCCGCGTGCATCAGCGTCGACAAGCGGTGGGCGATAAGGATGGTGCCGCGCTCGGCGCGATAAGTACGCAAAGCGTCACGAATACGCTGTTCCGTGCCGGCGTCAACGGCAGCGGTAGCGTCGTCAAACACCAACAATCCCGCTTCCGGTAACACGCTACGCGCGATGGTCAGTCGCTGGCGCTGCCCGCCGGACAGAGAGACACCACGCTCGCCCACGAGCGTCTCGTACGCCTCCGGCAGCTGCTCGATGTAGTTGTGCAGTTGTGCCGTTGCTGTGGCCTGACGGATGTGGCTCCGGTCAGCCCATGGGTCCGCGTAAGCGACATTGGTCTCGACGGCGGCAGTAAACAGATACGCGTCTTGTTGTACAACGCTGACAAAGCGGCGCAGCGACGCAAGACGGAGCTTGCGCACGTCAACGCCCGACACGGTGATGCGCCCTTGATCCACATCGTAGAAACGAGAAATCAGGGCAGCAATCGTGGATTTGCCGCTCCCGGGTGGCCCAACAATCCCCAGTACTTTTCCGGGCCCAACCGCAAAAGAAACGTCGGCTATCGTAGGCTCACCATCCGGCTTTACAGACCCGCTGAACGTAAAGCTGACGTTTTCGAATCGAACTACACCATCGCCGCTCACCGGGACGTCCACAGCGTCAGCCGCATCTTTGATTTCCGGGTCCAGGTCGAGAATCTCAAACAGGCGTGACCCGCAGGTAGAGGCACGCGCAATCGAGTTCACCATCCAGGCGATCTGGCGCACGGGCTGCTGCAGGATGGTCATAAACGCAAGAAACGCCGCCAGTTCACCCACGCTCAACGCGCCATCGAGTACGCGTATCCCGCCGTACCACAACACCAGCCCCATCGATAAAAAGAACGCAAAGGTCATCGTTGTGGTGCTGGTGACAAACACGGCGATACGTCGATGTGTGATGGCCAACGCCACGCGTGATATCGCGTCAAAACGCGACATCTCGAATGCTTGCGACGCAAACGCACGCACTACCCGGATACCACCCAGGTTCTCTTCCATGATGCGGGTCAACACGCCCAACTCTTCCTGCAGCAGATACCAGAGCCTGCGCAGGCGCAGGCGCGAAAGCGAGGCCCCCAATGCGACAAACGGCACGAACGCCAACGCAACCACCGTCAGCCACACGTCCACGGTCATCAATATGCCGGCACCGCCGCCAATCAATACAAGTAGCAACACCATCCTCAAGATTCCGGTGTGCACCCACAAGCGCGTCCCTTCGATATCGAGAATCCCGCGGGTCATCATCTCGCCCGTGTGCGTCTCATCATGGAATCCGTGACTGAGTCGCTGCAGCTTCTGGTAATACGCGAGGCGCATCTCGTTTGCGATCAGATGACCCACGGCCTCACCCTGATAGTTCTGCGTCATCGTGACGATGCCGCGAAAAACGGATGCGGCGAACAACATCAACGCTGTCCACCCAAGCCCGCTCAGTTCACCCGTACCGCTCGCCAGAGCCGCCTCCAACAGCGCATGCGCCTGGTCAACGGCGCGCCCTATCAGCTGCGGAATTGCGATCTGTGCGACGGCCGCCAACACGGTGGCGGCTAACGCGAGCGCCATGCGCGTGCGGTGCGTGAAGGCCATCCGGGTAATGCGCACCAACGTGGCAGCATCAAAGCCGATGGCATTGCGGCGCACGCGCGCGCTGCGCGGAACCAGTGGCAGATCACGGCTCGACGATGGCGCATCCACGGACGCGACAGACTGATTGGTCATACTCTCTTCTTGGTCGAATGTGTCGTGACGCCCCGAGTGCCTCACATTCAGCCCACAGCTGAATGGGTAAGGCGCGGGTCCATCGGGCATTCATGGCAACCGGAGCGGTGGCAATGCAGGTACACTAGGCGCAATGAATCGCTCGGTACGTCGCGCGCGGTCACGCCGTCGACGACCGGTCCATCTCCGAATTCTTGATGTTCAACATACCACGCAACGTCTGGGCCTTGGTGGTCGCTCAGGCGTTTGGCAGTTGCGGAACCATTATGGTCATCTTCGCTGGCTCCATTGTTGGCGCCATGATCGCGCCTGCCGAAGACCTTACCACCGCGCCCGTGACGGCTGTCATTCTGGGCGTCGCTGTCTCTACGGTTCCGGCGGCTCTGTTAATGCGACGCATAGGCCGACGTGCTGGATTTATCATCGGGTGCCTCATCGCCGCGACGGGGGCGCTTGTCGGTGCGTATGGTGCCTACACGCAGAATTTCTGGTTGTTCACGGCAGCCATGATCCCAATCGGAACCAATCAGGCGTTTATTCAACAGTATCGTTTTGCAGCGGTAGAAAGTGTCTCTTCGGACCGGGCGTCGCGTGCCATCGCCACGGTACTACTGGCCTCCATTGTGGCAGCTATCCTCGGTCCGGAGGTGGCAGTACGCGCGCGGGACGCCGTCGCCGATACACCATACGTTGGCTCGTTTATCGGTTTGGCTGCCTTGTACCTGATGTCAATTGCCGCGTTGACTCAGCTCCGAATCACAGCCATGAGCGAAGTCCGGAACGAGGGCACACACCGGCGCCCGCTGCATCAGATCCTGCTGCATCCCAAGGCATTGACCGCGGTTGCGGGTGCAGCCATCGGCTACGGAGTCATGACACTCCTGATGACCGCCACGCCCATCAGCATGCACATCCATCGCGGCATGTCCGAGGTCGACACCAAGCTGGTCATACAGGCACACGTATTAGCGATGTTCTTGCCGTCTCTGGTCACGGGCCGGATGGTCGCACGTTACGGCGAAACCGCCATGCTGGTGCTCGGCATCACGCTCAATATCGCATGTGTTGCCACGGCAATTGCCGGCGATACCTTCTGGCATTTTTGCGTCGCCCTGGCCGCGCTGGGTGTCGGCTGGAACCTCTTGTTTGTCGCCTCGACGACGCTACTGACCAGGTGTTACGAACGTGACGAGCGGTATCACGTGCAGGCCGCCAACGACTTCTCGGTATTTGGCTTCCAGGCTACCGCTTCGTTCAGCGCAGGCTTGTTGGTGAATTTGATCGGCTGGGAAAATCTTGCCGCGGTGGCGCTCATTCCGCTGACGTTACTCGGCCTACTCATCGTGGTTTACCGTGTCAACGAAAAACGCGCC
>MDTA01100957.1_pt1 | contig 18671 bp, 13 predicted proteins | sample 811151 | NCBI WGS metagenome assembly MDTA01 (sample SAMN05326648, study PRJNA326480) | marine metagenome | isolation source: seawater | place: Indian Ocean: South | collected 2010
CCTGCCGGGGGAACTGCGCTTTGATGAAAATATTACCGTTTCTGCTGCGTTGAATTTTTTCCAGCAGCTTCGCGGAGCCACTGCGGCTTGTCGCCGACGGGCTGCTGTTTTGTCTGATCGCCTTGAGTTAGATACTGCCTCAAGGATTAAGAATCTGTCCAAAGGAAACAAGCAGAAGATCGGTATTGTTTCAGCATTTATGCATGAACCTGAACTATTACTTCTCGATGAACCTACAAGCGGGCTTGATCCTCTTGTTCAACAAACAGTAATGGATTTGGTGGCAGAGGTCCAGCATGGAGGAGCCACGGTTTTTTTCTCTTCGCATGTTTTATCGGAAGTGCAGGCTGTTGCCGGGCGCGTGGCAATAATTAGGGACGGAAGTATTGTTGAGGTGTCGGACACCTCGGCATTATCAGCTCGAGGAAAAGTCGAGGTACGGGTGCGCTTTACATGTCCAGTGCCTCCTGAAAAGGCCCAGCTTGCCGAGTTATCGGGGGTGACATTGCTTGCTTTTGAGGATGACGGTCGCTTGCTGGAGTTTGCCGTTAGCGAAAACATGGACGGATTGGTTAAATGGCTAGCCGCTTATCCAGTGGCAACTCTCGAGACCCGACAATGTGGACTGGAGGAGGTATTCCACGCTCATTATCCGGAAAAAGAGAAACACGTATCGGCAATTTCACCTTCATGAGATCGTTCTGGACTATTTTTCGTTTTTCCGCATGGAGGTTGCGCTGGACTGTTCTGGGTTGGGGGATTCCTCTCATGCTACTGGGACTGATCACCACCCCCTTTTATGATCTAGTGGCTGAAAATGAACGCCAGCTCAGGCCGGTCATACAGGGTTTAAAGCCCTTGGTTAAAAGCTTTATCGGAGGTGAGCAGGCCGAGGACCTTTTTACCCCTCAGGGATTTCTGGCTTTGCGCTATTTTGCCTTCTTGCCGGTCATCCTTGGTATTTTTGCGTCCGTGGTTGGTAGTGGCATGCTGGCCAGTGATGAGGAACGTGGCATCCTAGATTTTCTGCTTGCCCATCCCGCCGGTCGATCGTCGGTTTTTTTAGGCAGGTTGGCCGCTACCTTTTTGACAATGGTTGCCATTCTGCTATTCGCCTGGTTTGGCTTGTGGCTTGGGGTTTTGCGGGCGGAATCTCTTAATTTCCCTCCTGGTCAAATTCTGCTTCCCTATATTTCGGTGCTGGCTGTGGGAACCTTTTTCCTGACACTATCGCTTGCCCTGAGTATGACGATGCCTTCTAGGGTGACTGCTGCGATGACTGCTGGTTTCATTGTTCTCGCTGGTGAAATCCTTACGAATCTTGCCAAGGCGATCACGGAACTGAAGCTAGCGGCGAAATTCTCGCCTTTAACCTATTTCCAGACAAATGCCATGAGTGGCTTGGAGATCAAACCGTTAATGGGCCTTCTGGCTTTCGCGATAATCTGGACTGTTTTGGCCTGGCTCGGTTTTCAGCGACGTGATATTCGCGTTGCAGGAGATGGGGGCTGGAAATTACCATTTCTTGGCCGCAAAAATCGAATCAACTGATGGAATAGCGTCTTATTTATAAAAAAAAAAACAGGCGCGGCTTAAAGTGAGGCTGAAATTCTACAGGATTTAAGCCTACTTCTAATGGCTTTATTTTCCCTTAAGTCATTGAAATACAATGCTTAATAGGTTTTTATTGGCGCGCAATCAATAGGCAGGAATGCCACGCAATCCCTGTGTTAGAGCCGGGTAACTGGATTCGACTTTTCTGTTGTCCAGAATGCACTATTTAAGCTATACTTACCCTCATGAAGCAGCTGTTTGCCCTCAATATAGCGGCGATTATAATTGCCTTGTTCAATTCTGGCAGTGCCAGTGCCCAACTTGGTCTCAGGCCCGGTCAAGTACCGCCTAACCAGTCCAAGGAATTCCAGCTGGCAGCAGCGAAGAAGGTGGACAAGCTGGTTGGTGCCGAGTTTAGAAGGAAGCAAACTCGCCCACTGCCAAAATCCACGGATGCTGAATTTTTACGGCGTAGCTACCTGACAGCTATCGGTCGGATACCCAGTTATGATGAAGCGATCGCTTTCTTGGACAGCGAGAAGAGCACCAAGCGTGTTGATTTGATTGATACCTTGGTAGGTTCCTATGGCTACAATATGCACATGTTCAACTGGTGGGCTGATTTACTGCGTGCCACGGACACGTTTCAGGACACATCAGGTGCTCCATACATTAAGTGGATTAAGGATGCTATTGCTGCGGATAAGCCCTACAACCAGATGGTTCACGAGTTGATTGCTGCCACAGGCGGTGGTTGGCAGAACGGAGCCGTAGGTTATTACATGCGCGACAAGGGCATGTTGAAGGACAATATGGCGAATACCACGCGGATTTTTCTTGGTACTCGCATCGAGTGTGCGCAATGCCATAACCACCCATTTGATTCATGGAAGCAGATGGAATTTTACGAGATGGCTGCTTTCACCAACGGCATGAAGATTGGAGAACGGGATGCTTTCTCGAGTTATTTGTCGGACAAGGAGGATGAAGATGGGGTTGATCGTGAGTTGCGCGATGTTTCACGGTTGATCCGCTACGCGGTCTTTGACTTCTCAGTTGCTGACGCGGGTGATGGCAGCATTAAATTACCTAAAGATTACAAATATCGTGATGGAAAGCCGGGAGAGCGGATTGGTGCAAAGTCCCTTTCTGGTTTCGGTAAGAGTGTCCGGGTTAGTCTCAAATCCAAAGCAAAGGATGCCGGAGAAGCTCGCCAGGAATTTGCAGACTTGATCGTGAGCCCACAGAACCCTCGATTTACAAAAGTGATAGCTAATCGCATGTGGAAGCGGGTTATGGGAACAGGTATTTTTGAGCCGCTGGACAATTTCAGTGCGGGTGCTGCTCCGTCGAACCCTGCCTTGATGTCTTATCTGGAGGAGTTGTTGGTTGATTTGAATTATGACCTCAAGGCTTTCCAGAAGGTGCTTTTCTATACCTACACATTTCAGCTTGGGCCAAGTCCCGTTCAGCACCCTGAGCGTTCGCCTTACAATTTTAATGGCCGACAGCTCAAGCGGTTGAGTGCTGAGCAGGTTTGGGATTCTTTTCTGACACTTAAAGTGGATGATCCTGATAGCCGTAAGGGCAACGGCTACAGTGGAGGTACCATTATGTTCCGTAACCGTCCTGTGCTGGTCGGCAAGAAAACAATGCAGGATATCTATAATGAAGCGATGGCCATCAAGTCTCCCGCAGCTGTCTGGAAATATGCCGAGAATCTTCACAAGCAGATCAAGAATGATAAAGGTGGTGGAGTAAAGGCAGGTGGGCAGATGCAAATGGAGATGATGATGGCCCAGAATGCGCGAAAGTATGGACAGGAGATGAGGGCTTCTGAGTTAAGCTCTCCGATGCCTAACGGGCACTTCCTTCGTCAGTTTGGGCAATCAGACCGTGAGGTGATTGAAAATGCCAGTAAGGATTCTGATGTGACGCAGGTCTTATCCATTCTCAACGGGCATGTTGAAAAGCAGATTACCAGCAATGGCAGCTCAAAAATCTTCAAGGTAGTCAATGATGCCACAACAGACGCAGAGAAAATTGACCGTATCTTTATTAGTATCCTCTCTCGCAGGCCATCCCCTGAGGAGAAGGAAATATTCCTCAACGAATTCAAGATGGACCGTGGCGCAGCCGTGCGTAATGCGGTTGCTGCACTGATCTCCACTGCAGAGTTTATGTTCATTCAGTAAGCTCTGAATCCTTTTAACTATGTCCCGGCTTTTGCCGATCCATCCAATTAACAAAACAAACATCTAACTCCAGAAACCATGTCAGATAATAACTTATTCCAAAAAGGCGACGAAGTAAGCCGTCGACAGTTCATGATTGGTGCTGCCCACAGTTACCTTGGGGTCAGCGTCCTGCCTATGCTTGGCGCAGCAGTGGGTACCAGTAACCTTTTCGGAGCGGCTCCCCCAATGCGCCCGCGTGCGGCTAAAAGTGTTATTTATCTTAATATGTCGGGTGGAATGAGCCATCTGGACACTTTTGATCCCAAGCCAGAAAACAAGGATGTGCAGGGTCCGACACCCGTTATTGATACAAGCGCGGACAATGTTCAAATCTCCGGTTTCCTGCCGAAGACTGCTGCTGTCATGAAACACATCACGCTTTTCCGTGGAATGCGCAGCAATCAGGGTGCTCATGAGCAGGGTCAGTATCTGCTTCACCGTAGTTATGCACCGCGGGGAACCATTGTTCACCCATCACTTGGTGCTTGGGTCATGCGTCTTTCGGGACGTCGTAACACCACCATTCCCGGTTTTGTTTCCATTGGCGGTTCATCGGAGAATGCCACCGGGGGCTTTATGGGTGCAAAATACGGAGGCGTGCCTCTTGGTAACGCAAACTCCGGACTAAAGGATTCCAAGCGGGCTCATTCTGTGAGTCAGGATTCTTTTGAACGCAGGCTTTCACTGGCTGACAAGATGAATGCCGAATTCCATGGGCGCTTTAAGCAGAAGCAGATCAAGACATACCATGGTCTTTATGATGAGGCGATTAAGCTCATGACCAGTGAGGACTTGAAGGCTTTTGACATTAAGCATGAAGACAACAAGGTGCGTGACTTTTACGGCAACAACAGCTTTGGACAGGGTTGCCTACTTGCCCGTCGTCTCGTTGAGCATCAAGTTCGCTTTGTGGAGGTTAACCTGGGTGGTTGGGACACACACAATGATAATTTCGTTGCTGTTGAGGCGCGGTGTCAGATCCTTGACCAAGCATTGGCCGGATTGATTTCCGATCTGGAGCGTCGAGGAATGCTTGATAGCACACTTGTTGCCCTTGGTACGGAGTTTGGCCGCACCCCAGACATTAACGGTAATACAGGCCGGGATCACTTCCCGCGCGCCTTCACTACCCTGATGGCCGGTGGTGGCGTAAAAGGAGGATTCGTTTACGGCGAAACTGACCGCAAGGCGCATACCGTGAAGGAGGGAATCGTAACACCAGGCATGTTCAATGCCACAATCGGTCACGCTGTTGGTCTGCCGACTGAGCGGGTTGTTACATCACCTTCAGGAAGGCCTTTCACCATTGGTGATGAGTCCAAGCCGGTTAAGGAAATCTTTGCGTAAGCATCATTCTCTCTACGGGGGGACACGTGATATCGTGTCCCCCTTTTTTTGCACAAAAATATTGTTTATGAGTTCCAAGTTTTTTTTCCCTGCACTTTGGTTTCTTTCCGTGGTAGCGGCTCCGGGGCAAGAGATCGATTACAAGAAACAAATTGCCCCGATTCTTTCTTCCAAGTGCAATTCATGTCATACGGCTAAGAAAAAAGAGACTGACAAGAAACCAAAGGCAGGCCTTGCCCTTGATACCCCGGGCGGAATCCGTGCGGGAGGTGTATTGGAACCAGGCGACGCTTCCAGTAGCGAATTATATGTTAGGGTTTCACTGCCAAAGACGGATGATGAACTCATGCCTCCGACAGATGACGGAGGCCCTTTGTCGGCGAAGGAAATTGCCCTTATAAAGAAGTGGATTGATGATGGAGCTCGGTTCAGTAGCGGTAGTGGCCAAGGCATTGGATCGATTCCTGCTGATCTGGATGTTGCCAAGGTGATGGCTATGCCGATGCGCGAACCAAATGCTGATGGAGTTGTGCACCTTGAGGGACTAGGAGCCACAGTCAGTCAACTTGCAGTCAATTTGCCACAGCAACTCGTCGTGGAATGGATTTCAACTTATCATAAGACAACAGACAAGGAGATTGAGCAGATTTTGCACATTGCTCCCAATGTGGTGGAGGTTGATCTCAGTCGGACTAAGGTCACAGATGATGGACTCAAACATATTGGAAAGCTGGCTCGTCTCACTCACCTCAATCTGAGTCGTACCCAGATTACGGACAAAGGCATTGCCCACCTGTCAGGGCTGCGTTATTTGGAAAATCTGAACCTGTATGGCACTGAAGTTACGGATGCCATACTGCCGGTCTTGGCCAAGCATCGAAAACTGAAGGCTGTCTATGCCTGGAAAACAAAAATCACACCGGATGGTCTGAGCCAACTGCGTAAGGCGTTACCAGACGCTAAATTGGTTCTTGAGACGGATGCCAAGTCCAACCGCTACGACAACTTGGATAATCCTGATAACAAGTTTGATTTCTAGTTTTCCTGCAAGGTGGGCGGAAAGTCTTTTTAGGCCACAGTTGATCAAACTGTTTGGCGTCTAGTTGTTTTTCTATCTCAAAAAAGCCTTAACCGAAAGAAAAGCACTTTCGAAACTGCTCAGGGATTAAGGTCAGTGTGCGGGCGCTGATTACAGAATAGGCATCGGGGGGTGGTCGATTCTGGTGGGTTGAAATCCCATATCGGGGAATGAGAAAAATCGGGATTTTTTGTTTCTGCGCTTAGCGAACGAAACAGCCATTTAAAAAGGCATTAAGAGGAGAAATGCCAAAAATATCAAAAAATAGGGGCAATTTCCCCGAAATTATTAGTGAATCAGAATTGCTATAATTCTCAAAATAAAAATTTGCAAATGATAGAAAAGAATGGCATTTTTAATGAATTTAAATCTGGATGCCAAGGCAAAAAAATGCGATTTCCTCTGTTCAACTGACGGTGTCAGTGACGGAGACGGTGCGGGAGCATCTCGAGCGCATGACCGAAACAGGGATGTTTGGGAAAAATGCGGCCGAGACTGCCAACCATCTGCTTATTGATGCCATCAGGGGATATGTGGAGAAAGGATCACCTTTCTTGCAACCATCCGAGCCATCCAAAGGAGAAAACGAGAGTTAACCGACTCAAACCACACACCTGCAGACACCACACAATGCCTGATTCACGCCATTCACCAGATGAAGAATACAAAATAGAGGCTTTTAAGATAATGAGCGAGAGCAACTTGGCCCCTGAGGACGATCCCGCAGAGTGGATCTATCCGGATGAAGAGGATGCCGACTTGCGGCAATTAGCCGAGCAGATAGCAAAGCATGACAAGGTGCTGGCACGAATTCTCTCAGACACAGCGAGTGGAGAGAAGAGTACTGGTGAGATATTACGAACGGTTTGTGCATGGATGGCAATGTCAGGCGGCGGCCACAAGAGGGCGAAGGGCGTATCGTCTGAGCCTTGGCTCGTATAAACACGTTTTTCATTTGCGTATATTTGTTGCCTCGACCTGAGGCTATGATGCGCTACCCTTGCCAAGGGATGCGTTACCGATTGATAACGACGCTCGTGGTCCTTTCCGGGATTACTCATGGTCAGCTAGACGATGTAGAGGAACTGGGTTTGCGCATTGCGCAGGGATTTGAGGTCGGTCTTTATGCGGACCAGACACTTGCTCCGGATGTCTATTCAATGACGATCGATCCCTCCGGGCAGGTTGTGATTTCATCGCGTGGATATATAAGGCGATTGGTTGATTCGGATGGTGACGGTCACGCAGAGAGCCATGTCCAGATTGTGCGATCAGGATCAGGGGCGATGGGAATGTTATTTATCAACGAGCGTACTCTCCTGACGAGTGAAGGTGGCAGCTTCAACAGATACACGGACCGGAATGGCGACGGTGTCTTTAATTCTAAGCCGGAAAAGATTGCCCAATTCAGAGGCGGAGAGCATGGGTTGCATGCAATCCGAAAAGATCAAGAAGGGCGAATATATCTCATTGGTGGAAATGACGCCAATTTTCGCGGACATGCTGAACTTTCAGAAGGAGATTCAGGATGGATTGAAGGCGGCGCGCTGATTCGCTATTCTGCGGAGTTAAAGGATCCTGTTATTTTATGTCACGGGTTTCGTAACCCCTATGATTTCGACTTTGACAGTAAAGGAGAGATTTACACCTATGACAGTGATTGCGAGCGTGAGTTCCTCCTTCCCTGGTATTCACCAACAAGGCTATACCGCGTGCAATTTGGTGCGCACCATGGATGGCGCCTGCCGGGTTGGAAGCGTGGTTGGAAGCGACCGGATTACTATTTTGACAGTGTCGAGCCCATCGTCAATGTCGGACGTGGATCACCGACTGGAGTTACTGTCTACAGGCATACGGCGTTCCCGCCTGAATACAGAGATGCAGTGTTTTATTGTGACTGGACTTTCGGGAAGGTTTATTGCACTCATCCCGATGCAGATCTTGAGGCGCTGAGAAGTCATCAAGCTAACATTTTTTTGGAATCGACAGGTATTTCCGGGTTTGCCCCCTCAGATATTGAATTGGCTGCTGACGGATCACTTTTTGTCGCAGTAGGTGGGCGCGGAACCACTGGATCGGTATATCATATAAAGGCAAAGAAGCCATTAAAAGGTGCACGATCATTGCCTGTTGGAACGGTGGCTGATGGCGATATGCGAACTCCTTCTGAAAAAATTGCGCCCTTAGATCTCTTGGCAAATCATGGGTTCAACGTGGAAGGATTTCAGGCGGAAAGAGTACAAATAGTCGCAACTGAAATCGATCAAGTGATGCTTAGCGCCTCTCTTGGCAAACGCATGAAACTTTTGCGCATGATGATGCGGGGTCTGGGCGACTGGAACCTGAATAAGCCAAGTCACGAAGCCTTTACAGGTTATGAGTTATCAGAGAATACAATATTCGAGGAAGAGCATGCGGAATTACTAACGCTTTGTCGCAATTCGCCGAGGGCACTGCTACACTCGCTGAATCCTGATGAAAGGCGTGAGGCAGCACGGCTTTCTGCGATGCTTCGTGATCCTGACCCAATTACTGCTAGCAGGATTATCGATGCCATTACGGAGAAAACTCCTGCGGAGGATGATTTTCATTATCTTTGCTGCCTTGCCTGTATCAAGGCGCCTTTTACGGGTGAGCAAGTGCAACGTATCGCCCATGCTGTGATTGCGCTCGATGGTAAAACCGGAGGTCAGCAGATGCGAACGAAACAAACCTATATTGATCGGCTCAATGAAGTTGTTGCTCGGATTGCTAAAAAAGCGCCTTTGTATCAGAAACTAATCGACAACGATGGGTTTGCGCGACCCAATCATGCGAGTATTGCATGTTCCTTCCCGCAACCCTATTTGAATCGAGCGGAAGAGGTTTTCTTTTCTGCGGTTCAAGCAAGTCCGGATGCAGGCTGGAACGAGGATGTGATTGGCCTCTTTGAACACATGGAAGCAGATGTAAGCTTGCCTGTAATCCGCCGTTTAGCAGGTTATCCTAGCTTAAGAGATGAGTGTGTCATGCTTCTGGCGCGTTCGCCAACGGAGAGTGATCGTAAGATTTTGCTGGATGCTGTCACTTCTCCACGTGAAAAAGTGAGCAGAATGGCTGCGCAGGGATTAGGGAAATTGTCTCCCTTTATCATTTCCCCTAAAGGAAGCCAGCGTGGCACAGATGAGTTGATTGCCCTTTTCCGTTCTTCTGCCAAAGAAGACACTCTGCCTCTGATAGAGCAAGCGGCAGGGCAGCCTTTTAAAAGCCGCGAGGATGCTGATCAATGGTTGTTGCGAGTTTATCCCGCAATTGCTCTGGCTGTTGGTATTGGAAGTGACAATAAACAAGATAATTGGCCGAGAATATTCAGCGGGGTGGACTGGAGTTCAGGTGACTCTGAACAGGGTAAAAAGATTTTTGCGTTGCGTGCATGCGCGGCTTGCCATCAGTCATCGAACGCCCTTGGCCCTGCTCTTGCTGGAGTTTCAAGAAGATTGTCCCCGACTGATTTGTTCATGGCAATAGCCATGCCGGATGCCGATGTGCCACCAGCTTATCGCGTCAGTGAGTTTATTATGCAGGATGGCACCAAGCATATAGGTCGCATTGCTTTTAACTCCGCGGACGGAGTCATTGTCAGAACTGGGCCGTCAACAACTGTAAGGCTTGATGAAAACCTTATCACTGAAAAGAAAGACTGGAGCGGATCCCTCATGCCCGAAGGTTTGCTGGCGGGCCTTGATTCTAAGCAGCTTGCAAATCTTTACGCTTACCTGAAAACCCTGTAAAGCCTCGCTACTCAAGATCATCGGGAGGTTCATCCAGTTTGTCTCCGCAATACCAGCAGTACTTTGCATTAAACCGGTGGGCTTCACGCCCACATTCAGGGCACGCTCTACCACTTGCTGCGGGCTGACCTGTCCCTCTTAAGGTGCTGATCACGATTCCGGTAGGGACGGCTATAATAGCATAGCCAATAAGCACCATCATGCTGGTGAGGATTTTTCCAATCGGAGTGATGGGTGTGATGTCACCAAATCCAACAGTGGTGATGGTAATGATTGCCCAGTATACACTGGTTGGAATACTACTAAAATTATGATTCTGATCACCTTCAATCACATACATTAGTGACCCCAATATTGTCACAAGAGTAAAAATGAAAAACATGAAGACGAGTATTTTCGGAAGGCTTCTGCGTAAAGCTTCCATAAGGCGATCCTCTGCACCGATCAGGGGCATCATTTTAAGAATCCTGAAAGCGCGCAGCATGCGCAGTATCCTGATGACGGTCAGATAGTGTGCAGTTTCATGGTCGACAAGGAGACTGATCCACAGGGGAATCCAGGCAAGAAGGTCGATGACGCCAAAGGGGCTCAATACATACTTAATTGGCGATTTTGAACAGTAGATCCTTGCGCTGTACTCGAGCATGAAAAGGATGGTGAATACCCATTCTGCTACGCGAAGTATTTTTCCGTAATCACGGTTAATGGTATCAACACTTTCAAGCATTGTCGCCAATACGGCAAGACCGATGGCGATCAGGAGGACAACGTCGAAGGCCTTTGAACGCCGGGTATTATGCTCAAATATAATGTGGCGCAGTTGCTGGCGTGTGAAATTCATGGTCCCCTGCCTTGACCAATGTTAACTCATTCATGGCAGGAGTGCAAAGTGTCACAGTACCGGTTAATTTTCCGACGGTAAATGGCGTATTCGCAACGATTTAAATTCTGAAGCAGTGGCAAAACTTGCGATGCCCAGTGGTTGACATTTTTCTATTTTACCTGGGCGCATGGATATTTTTTTACCGGAAATGATTGTATTGACGACTAGGCGATCATCTACCCAGCATCGAATCGTGTCGCGTCGCACCTCAACTTTCAAGTCATACCATTTTCCGGTTTGATAACGGATAACGCTGCGCGTTGAATTTCTGTTGGCATCAAGGTTGTCGATATTTGATATGCCGGTAACACCCCCTCCCCATCCGCCCGCAACGAAGGTGACACAGGTTTCTTTTTCGGGAACCGGGAACGTCAGCGCACAGAAAAAGTCCCGCCCATCAGTTTTTCGTGCTCGGAGCACCATTTCGTATGCGGAAGAAGGAGGTGTAAAATTTTCATCGGCAATGACCATTGCTGTCAGGGGATTGCCGCGAGCAAAGCGGATAACGCCATCGGCCAAATCGATTCCCCCCCCCTGCCCATCTAGTTCAAGGCGCTTCCAGCCCTCAAGTGATTTTTCATCAAAGAGTTCCTGCCATTGCTGTGAGTGCGCAGCGGTATTTTTTTTATTCACAACCGGCTCGCGTTTCACGGAACAAGAGAAGGAAAAAGCAAGGGGTAAAAGGATCGCCTGAAGCAATTTTAAGTGGGCAATCATGTTGTCAAAACTCAAGGGTGCATCTGCTCAGTCTTGGGCATACTGTGGGTGCAACAAGATGAAAGTCCACTACAGTCGTTTTTGGCCGGTTTTACTTATTGCCTTGTCTGCCACTGGGCTATTTACGCTTTTTGCCGAAGATCTTGACCCTTCTGCAAGTGCTGCAAAGGAGATTGACCCTTCTGTGCCGGAAAATCTTCGAAAGGCACAGGTGAAGGCTGTTGAAACTTATGGGCAAATTGTTGAGGCAAGCTTCATGAATTCCCTTTTAAGGGCTATTGAATTACGCAAGCATGCCAAGTTGCTGGTTGCCAAACCGACAATGGAAAACCATATCCTAGCAAAGATAAGCTGGGTGCAGGCGAGACTACCTTATCTTCAGAGTGAAGCCTTGTTTCCCTATGCTGACTCTGCCGCTTCAATTAACAAATGGCCAATTAATCCCGGTTATGTTGATTATGTTGATGGGAATCCTGAATCCGGAATCATTTCCAACCCTAATCAGTTTCCTGATCTGAGCCCTGAGGTGCTGGAGCTGTTAAACGGCAAGGATGGTATCACGACAGGATTCCATGTCATTGAGTTCCTTCTTTGGGGCGAGGTTGCAGCCGGTAAGGGTCGCGGGAAGCGCACACATGATGACTATGATGCGGGTAAAGGGAATAATGCCGTGCGAAGAGGAACTTTATTAATCAGTTGCTGCGACCATCTTGTCCGTCATCTCGCCGAACAACTGGCCGATTGGAAAAGTGGTGTGCCGGAAAATGCTCGAGCAAAATATGAGAAATTATCTACTGAAGAAGCCCTTGAAAAAATATTTTCAGGGATTTCTTCTTTTGCTGCAAGGCAACCCAATATAAGCAAGCCGACTGGAACCAAGAATATTGCGAATGCAAGATTTAGTGGCCTTGGCTACATCGACTTAATCCATAATGCTGCAGGGATCGCCAATATTGCCACGGGTGCTTATGTGGGCATTGATGGCAAAATCAAGGTAAGGGGTGTCGGGTTGATTGAAATGGCTGAACAGGTTTCACCGGTACGCTCCGAGCGGTTACGTCACTATGTGAATGCCTCGATGAGATCTGTAAAGGTTCTCAATTCTTCCCTTAACCGGACCAGTGTGCATGACGGAAAGTTACCCGAAGAAGGGCATTCAAGAATATTCTTAAGAGCTTTGGCTAACCTCCTGAAGGAAATCAATAAGCTGGCTATTGACCTTAAGCCCTAGACGGTACTGGGTTACGGCTTGATTCAGTTTGATAAAAGATTCCCCCTGAGACTGCGTTATGACATACCGCTTGGGCGTTCAGAGGTGTCTTTTTTCAGGTTTTATTCTCCGGATTTTGTTCGGGGGAGGTTTCCGGCGGCATATCCATGGTTGAGAATCGTGCGCGCATGCAAGTGGCGCCTGTTGGACTGATAAACGTGGTGCAATACATTGCACCAAGAAGTTCATTTTCCGCGTCAGTAAAAATATAAGTACTGTTTTCCCGTTTTCCCGGGGTTAGGAAAAGAACGTCAAAAGCCATAATTGGCACTTCATCGACATTTCCGGTTTCAATGGGTTCAGTTACCTGAACAAGATGCCAAGGCTCACCATGCTGAGGTAGCCCTTTGCCTCTAGCGACGAGCATTTTTCCAGTGAAGAGCTGGAGTTTTTCGTATTCAGGAGGATCAGGAAATTCTGGCAGACTTTGCATGCTGTGCGTGATTATTGCTCCTAGAAAGAGCGAAGGCAAATAAAGCACGACAGGAGAATTGGTATTTGTGCAGCTATCTGTTTCTTCAGGGTAGGAATACTGCGTGCAAGAAAAAGCGCCGCCCAGATTTCCAGGCGGCGCTTCTAAGAAAGCTTACAGCTGTGGTGTTATTTATTGATTAACTTACCGACACGGCTTCTGGACCCTTTTCTCCGGTCCGGATCCTGACAACTTCCTCGATAGGCGATACGAATACCTTACCATCACCAATTTTTCCGGTATTGGCGGTATCAACGATCTTGTCAACGACTTCCCCAGCCTGTGCATCATCAACAACGATCTCAAGTTTTACCTTTGGTAGGAAATCTACCGTGTATTCACTGCCACGATATATTTCAGTATGGCCTTTTTGGCGTCCAAAGCCCTTTACTTCCGTGACAGTCATGCCCTGAATGCCAATTTCGGAAAGCGCTTCTTTAACGTCTTCTAACTTAAATGGTTTGATGATAGCTTCAATTTTCTTCATTTTTCCTGTGTTTCAGATTTATTGTTGTGGCGGTCCACTTCACTGTTTGCCCACAAAGAGTTAAACTGTCTGGACTTTTGGTGGATTAGATTCTTTGTCTTTCACTATACAGCTAATCCTGTGCCAAACCGAAAAGAAATTATTGAAGAATGCCAAAGCAGCCCACAAAGGGCTTTCTTGGTGCTTTTTAAGGCAAACACGCTGTGGTTTGACTAAATTATTGCGTTTCACGGATTTTAGCGACTGTCCTTAGAGGAGAGTGGGCGATAAAAAATGGACTCTTTGAGGCGAAGGTTCTTGAACCTTTGCTGCTGTCTAATTAGTAGAATAGGCAGGACCATCATTACCTGTCTGTGTGTGAGCACGCGGTCTTTGTCCTATTATGCCTGATTCGTTTGTTCATCTTCACCTTCACACCGAGTATTCGACACTCGATGGTGCTGTGCGTCCATCTGCGTTGATGAACAAGGTCAAGCGGTGCAAAATGCCAGCGGTTGCCATGACCGATCACGGCAATCTGTATGGTGCTATTGATTTTTATAAGCAGGCAGTCAAGGCGGGCGTGAAACCAATCATCGGCTGTGAGGTCTATCTGGCTCCGGGCGCGATGACGGAAAAGAAAAAAGTGCCAGGCATGCCAAATGCTCATCATCTTACCCTTCTTGCAAAGGATCAGCACGGATATGAGAACTTGGTTAAGCTTGTGTCATTGGCTCACCTTGAAGGTCAATATTACAAACCGCGCGTTGATAAGGAGGCATTGGACAAACATTCGGGCGGAATAATATGCCTGAGCGGCTGCATTAATGGGGAAATCAATTATTGGATACAGCAGGAGCAAGTTGATATTGCGCGTGAGAAGCTTGGGGAATTTGTCGACATATACGGCAAGGAGGATTTCTACCTTGAAATGCATGACCATGGCATGCAGCAACAACAGAAATGCAATCGCCAACTTTTGGAATTTTGTGGTGAATTTGGACTTCAGCCAGTGGCTGCAAACGATGTTCATTTTCTCGAAAAATCTGACCATGAGGCGCACGATGCATTGATCTGCATCGGCACCAACAGCATGGTGCTTGATGAAAACCGGATGCGTTATTCACCAGAGGTGTATTTCAAGACAGCTCGGGAGATGCGCCAATTGTTTCGAGAGATTCCGGTGGCCTGTGACAATACCCTTGAGATTGCCGAGAAGGTCGATTTTGAGATGCAACTTGATGCCACAAGCTCTGAGCGATATCCGGAATATAATGTGCCCGGGGAAAACTCAAAGGAAGTGTATTTCCGAAATTTATGCGAGGAGGGTCTGACCGCGCGTTACGGGGAAGAGAGAGCTTCCAGTGATGCTGAATTACGCAAGCGACTGGATTATGAAATTGGGATTATGGAGCGGATGGGGTTTGTCTCTTACTTCCTCATTACATGGGACTTTATAAAGTGGGCAAGGGACCATCATATCCCTGTAGGGCCGGGGCGCGGTTCGGCGGCAGGTTCTTTGGTCGCATACTGTCTAGGAATTACCGATCTGGACCCGATTCGCTTCGGGCTCATTTTTGAGCGGTTCCTTAACCCGGAGCGGGTTAGTCCTCCTGATGTTGATGTTGATTTTTGCCAGACTCGCCGACCCGAGGTGATTGAATATGTCCGTGAAAAATACGGGGAGCGCCGGGTTTCCCACATCATAACATTTGGTACTTTGGGCGCAAAGAGTGTGGTTCGTGATATAGGGCGTGTGCTCGGATGGAGTTATGGAGATGCGGATCGCCTAGCCAAGATGATTCCTGCTGAGTTGGGTATTACACTTGCAGGAGCACGTAGGAAAAACGCAGACCTTAAAAGGGCCATTGATACTGAACCGGCTACCGCACAGCTATGGGAGACCGCCGTTAAGTTGGAGGGATTGACACGCGGTGTTGGGATTCATGCGGCGGGTGTCGTGATTGGCGGAACTGATCTGGATGAGCATGTGCCGCTTACGAGGGGTAATGACGATGAGGTCGTGACTCAATATGCCATGAAGCCATTGACTGAGCTGGGGATGCTTAAGATGGACTTCCTTGGGCTCAAGACGCTGACCGTCATTCAGGATGCTGTAGACCTTATTCGGCAACACACAACAGGGTTTGAGATTGCTACGATTTCCCTCGAGGATGAGATGACCTACAGGTTGCTCAACGCTGGTGAAACCTGCGGTGTTTTCCAGCTAGAAAGCGGCGGAATGGTTGCTCTCTGTAAGCAGTTCGGCGTTGATTGCATTGAAGATATCATTGCTCTCATTGCCCTTTATCGACCGGGCCCCATGGACCTGATTCCTGATTTTATTGACCGGAAGAAGGGCAAGAAAAAGGTCGAATATCTTCACCCCCTGCTAGAGGAAGTTTCTAGAGAGACTCACGGGATCCTGATTTATCAGGAGCAGGTGCAGAAAGCGGCTAACCTTTTGGCCGGCTACAGCCTTGGAGATGCTGACCTGTTGCGTCGTGCAATGGGCAAGAAGGATCCAAAGGAAATGGCGCGCCAGCGTGACGTTTTTGTTAGCGGTTGCTCACGAGAAAATGAGATCCCGGAGAAACAGGCAAACGGAATCTTTGACCTGCTGGAGAAGTTTGCAGGCTATGGCTTTAACAAGTCACACTCGGCGGCATACGGCTTGATCAGCTACCAGACTGCTTTTTTGAAGGCCAATTATCCTGTTGAATTCATGGCTTCCCTGCTTTCAAACGAAATCAACAATACTGACAAAATTTCAGTCTTTGTGGAGGAATGCAAAAACATGGGCATTAAGGTTTTGCCTCCGGACATCAATAAAAGCCAACTAAAGTTTGCGCCTGACTTGGCCGGAGGAGCGGAATCCAAGGCTATCCGTTTTGGTTTGGCTGCAGTTAAGAATGTTGGCAGTGCAGCCATGGAAGCGGCTATCTGTGAACGTGATGCAGGAGGCGAATTCACAGGCGCCGAGGACTTTGCCAAGCGTCTTGATTCCAAATCAGTGAATAAGAAAAACCTGGAATCTCTGGTTCGTGCAGGAGCCTTCGATTTTTCAGGTGAAGACCGGGCACGCCTTTTCTCCCGCCTTGAAAATATTATGGCAGCAGCTTCCAGTGCCCAGAAAGATCGTCTTGCAGGGCAGGTGTCACTTTTTGGCGATGATGCAGATTTTGGTTCGGCTCCAGAGCCTTCCATAGGTGCCGGAGAAATTGCATTTGTGCCTTGGAGCCAAGATGAAATCTTATCCGCCGAACGTGAGCTACTGGGTTTTTATGTGACAGGTCATCCTCTTGATGCTTACCGCTCATCGATTCTGTCTGGAAAATACCGACGATTGTCCGAATTACAGGAGCTAAAAGAATCCCGGAAATATGACTTTGCCGGACGTATTGCCGCGGTTGATAAGCGCTTCACAAAAAAGGCAGGGAAGCCTTTCGCCATTTTGTCTTTTGAGGAGTTTACCGGCCATACTGAAGTGATGGTTTGGAGTGAGGTTTTTGAAAAATCCATCGCGATGCTGGAAGTCGGTAAGGTGGTAGTTCTCACTGCCAAAGTTGAAATGGATTCCATTTCTGATTCGAAGCGCCTTACTGCTGAAAGGATGAAAATTCTTGAAAAACCACTGGCTGCCAGTGATCCCGTGAGCACTGGCGTAAATCATGAAAAATCGGGTAAGATAAATGGTAGCGGGTTGGATACTGCGGAGCTGATTCTTTCATTGCGTAGTGGCGAGCATACCTTGGAAGACCTCCGAAAAATTCGTTCCATCGTCTCTGAAAATAGCGGAGAGACGCCTCTGCATTTTCAGGTTACCAGTCGTAATGGAAAAGGGGTGCATTTGGTGGCAGCGGAAAAGTATAAGGTAAAGGACTGTGAGTCACTTAGAGGGCAACTTGCAAATTGGATAAATAATTGATTTACAATGTATTATAAATTCATTGCAGAAGTTTAGCTCCTCTTTTCCGCCTTATATTTTTCATATCCAGTAATTTAAGTAACCCTTACTAAAATAAGTTTGTTCAAAATTTATTGAACAGCCTCCCTTTGGCGGTAGTTTCCTCAACTCAGGAACATGTCCGCCGAAGCCAGATCAGCCAACCAAGCACGTGTCAGCATTCATGCTGAGGACATTCCTGTTGCGGGGCAGAAGGAGATATCCCCATTGCAACTGGAGGTCATTGAGCTTTTCGTTCATGCGGTAAAGGTTTTGGGATTGCCAAAGTCTGTTGGTGAGATTTATGGACTGCTCTTTATTTCACCAGAGGCGATGCCGCTTGATGTGATTGTTACCCGGCTCGGCATATCGAAGGGCTCGGCAAGTCAGGGATTGCGCTTTCTTCGAAACCTCGGTGCTGTTCAACCCTTTCAGGTTACCGATGACCGGCGGGAGCATTTTGAAGCGGTGACTGAGTTAAAGAAGCTGGCTGCCGGTTTCATTAATGGGGAAATCAATCCTCACCTCGAAAGTGGTACGCAGCGCTTGGAAAAAATCCGGAAGGCTGCAGTAGCGGATACATCTGAGAATGGGGCCTTTTACAGGGACCGCCTGGCCCGCCTTGGCAATTGGAGACGAAGGGGAGGATTGCTTTTGAAAATAGTGAGTCGGTTTCTGGGGAGAACAACGAAGAAGTAATGGCAGCAGGATTACAGGTTGGAAAGGATTGGCGGCAAAAGTGTCTCTGGTATGCGGTTCAGACACGTGCCAAGTCAGAACATATTGCGGCAGCCTCTCTTTCCAGAAATGAAGGTATCGAGGTCTACTGTCCCCGCCTTCAATTTCAGCGTCAAACTAGGAGAGGAAAGGTGTGGTTTACCGAGGCGCTTTTCCCCGGATATATATTTGTCCGGTTCATGGTCGCTACTCA
>MDTA01058561.1_pt1 | contig 18657 bp, 18 predicted proteins | sample 811151 | NCBI WGS metagenome assembly MDTA01 (sample SAMN05326648, study PRJNA326480) | marine metagenome | isolation source: seawater | place: Indian Ocean: South | collected 2010
TATTAATCACTAAACTTATTTCACCATTTTTTATACTATCTCCAATTGCCTCGCCCTCACTACCAAAAGAAACACCTTCGTATACTCTTCCATCAGCAAGAATCAACTTAGATTTTTGCATAATTTATTAGGACTAAATCCTTAGATTGTTTTTCAAAATCAAAAAAAGTCGTTCTGAAAAGAATGACTCTCCTAATAAGAAATAATTGAGCAGTAATTACATTGCATATTTGAAAAGACCCTTTTTTCAAAGATGCTCATTAGCTTACTTTAATAATACAAGAACCTTGCAATTTGTTAGAACTCCAAATTTTTTTTCAGCTTCTCTTATGCGCTCTGCATCAATATTTGAAACTGTCAAATTAATTATGTCATCGCTACTTACTGCCTCAACTAGAATTGGATTTACACCCACTCTTCTTCTAACATTAACATCATCCATTTTATGTGCATAACCCATAGGTCCTCTATTAACTGATCTAGATCTAGTATAGTGCCTTGGTCCGTATACTAGTTTGTCATTTTCATTGAAAATTTTTGGTACCATAGCAGGAATGTGATAAATATTTCTTGCATCAATGATTATACCTGATGTTCTTTCACTTTTAGGTGTAGAGTTACGAGTCATCAAAAATGTTGACTGAGCCATATTTTCATTTAAATGCCCGCTTGCATCAACTAAAACCTCTGCAAGTCCAGACATTTTTATTGCGAGAGCTATGGCAACTTCCTTCTTTTCTAGATATTCTATCTCACCTTGTTGATAAGCACTCCCAACTAGTGTTGAAACCCTACTGTCCACTAAAGGATCCTCTACCATCATTTCTCCAACAGTTCTACCATCAAAATTCACAATTTTTACTAAATCCAAGAGATTTCCTCTCGCTTCCGCACGTGCTTTCCCCTTAGAGAGTTTTAAGTTGTTACTGATTATACGCAAGTCGTCTTGAGAAGAATCACTTGTTTGAATAGAGGCTGTTCCTCTAGATACAATCAAGCGATTGGCATAGTCAATAAATCCATGTTCAGTTCGAACAACATATGTGCTAGGTGAATCCATCGCACGCAGACCAACAATAATTAATAAATAGAAAAGCGCTGGTCTTATTTGTGTAGTTTTAATAAACATATCTGAAAAGTACCAATTTTGTGTACCGAATTGCAACTTAACAAATTAGACAAATCCAAATATTTAAGAAGGTTAAAAAGAAAAAAGATTAATCAGTTATTTGATATTGGAATTATTTTATCATTTTGCTTTTGGTCATATATGATTTTTTACTCACATAATAATCTTAAATTAATCTTAGGTAAATCAAATATTTTAAGGAAAAAACTTTGATTAAAAAGCTCGCAACCACAAGCATCATAATGTTTCAAATTTTGATTGGAAGGGCAAGCTACTATGATAATGATAAATTAATTGGCATGTTAAAAGATTACTTTAAAACAAACCAAAACGCTCCTCAAATAATCGGTCATTCATTCTACGGGAACGATAAAAAAATGGTGTTTCAAATGGAAATACAAACACAAACAAAAAATGTGAATAAAGATCTTATATTTAGTTTTAATACAATTAGCAAAATCACTCAACTCGCTAAAACAAACTTTACTCACTCTGTATTAGTAATCCATTTTACAAAAGATTTTCTCCCAATAATTGCAGAGTCTAGTTTAAAATGTAATAAAAAATTTTTTATTGATAAGGTCTATGATGAAAATCAATGGAGAAAACATTGCTTAACCATAAAAAACTATAATTGATGAGAATTTTTCTTATTAAAGTCTTGTTTTTGTTCCCACTATTAGCCTTCGGACAAATTGAAAAGCAGGTACGTGATGATAGCCCTGGTCTTTTTAAAAATCAGCGCATATTTCACAGTACGCCAAAACCATTTTTCAAATCACGCTCAGAAATTCTATCATTTGTTACCAATATCCCCAGTGACTCCATATTTTCTTCTACTCTTTTTTTCAAAACTAATGTAATGGAATCTTACCAAGAATTTAAGCTTGAAGAAAAAAAGGGGCTGTTTGAATTTTTATTTGACCCTGAAACATATCCTGGAAATCGGGTACAATACTATTTTATAATTGAAACAAAAAATGAAATTTATGGAACACCAATTAGCGATGATGGAAAGCTGACACCAGTAAATAAATTACTTGTTGACCCCGTACAATATTTCAAACAACAAGCCCGTTTAAATAGATGAGCTCTAAAAAAAGAATAATACAACTTCGCGAGCTAATCAACGATTATAACTTTCGGTATTATGTTCTAGATGATCCAATCATATCTGATAGCGAATATGATAAGCTTTATAGAGAATTGGAATCATTAGAAAAAGCAAACCCAAAATATTTAGACAAATGGTCCCCAACCCAAAGAGTTGGCTCTAAACCAATCTCGGTATTTAAGACAATAGAACATAACATACCAATGTTATCCCTTGAAAATGCTATGAATAGCGATGAACTAACATCTTTTCATCATCGCTTAATAAAAAATTTAGAAATAGAATCTATTTTATATGTAGCTGAGCCAAAATTAGATGGCCTTGGTGTTGAATTGGTTTATGTAAACGGAGAATTGTTAAGCGGTTCAACCAGAGGAGACGGAATACAAGGAGAAGATGTAACTCACAATCTAAAAACTATCAAATCAATACCACTAAAACTAAGAGATGATGCACTATCCATACCTTCATTGCTTGAAGTTCGTGGTGAAGTTTTTATCTCAAAAAAGGATTTTTTAATTCTCAATAAAAATCAGGAGAAAAGTGGAAAATCTTTATTTGCCAACCCTCGGAATGCAGCAGCAGGAAGCTTAAGGCAACTCGATCCTTCGATAACCGCTAACCGACCTCTATCAATATATTTATATGAATCTGGAGTAATAGAAGGTAAACGTTTCATATCACATTTCACTTTTCTTGACGCATTAAAAATGTGGGGCTTCCCTGTAAATAGGTTAATAAAAAGAGTAAGAGATGATTCAGAAATAATAAAATATCATAATGAATTAGAAAGACAAAGAGATCAAATCCCTTACGAAATCGATGGTACGGTTTTCAAATTAGATAATTATGAACTGCGAGAAAAATTAGGTAACAGAAGCAGGTCGCCTAGGTGGGCAATTGCTGGAAAATTTAGAGCACAGCAAGCAACTACAAAAATTAAAACCATTGAAGTTCAAGTAGGTCGAACAGGTGCGCTTACGCCAGTAGCTAAATTAAAACCAGTTTTCATTTCAGGTGTCACGGTCAAGAACGCAACCCTTCACAATCAGGATGAAATAATGAGAAAGGACATACGAATAGGCGATACAGTCTTAATTGAAAGAGCTGGTGATGTAATACCTAAAATTGTGAAAGTCATATTAAAAAACAGACCAAAAAATACCCAAAAATTTAGAATGCCCAAAAAATGTCCTATTTGTGACCAAAAAGTATTTCAATCTAAAGATGAAGCTATTTTAAGATGTGTGAATACATCGTGTGTTAAACAACTTAAGGGTCGAATAAAACATTTTTCATCCAAAGGTGCAATGAACATAGAAGGGCTTGGGGAAAAGATTGTTGATCAACTTGTTGATGCTGAGTTACTTAAGTCGATTAGCTCAATTTTTCTTTTAACAAATGAACAATTAACAAGTTTAGATAACTTTGGAATAAAGTCAGCAAACAATCTTGTAAACTCTATAAAAAGCTCTAAAAAAACATCATTTTCAAAATTTATTTATGCCCTTGGAATAAGAAATGTTGGGGAGCATATATCAAAGCTACTTGAAATACATTTTCAGAGTGACATAAGGAAATTTCGTTTAGCATCGATTGAAGAGTTAGAAAAAATTGATGGCATTGGGACTATTGTTGCCCAAGAAATCAAGGAATTTTGGAATAATCGGGAAAATTCTAATATTGTAGATGAATGTTTTACCCATGGTGTAACTCTTGAGAGCAATCATGCTTCCAACAACAGGCTCGCGGGCAAAATATTCGTTTTTACAGGAGGACTACAAAAACTGAGCAGGAGAAACGCGCAAGAAAAAGTGCAGTCTCTCGGTGGTATGTATTCATCATCGATAAGCAGAAAGACAGATTTTGTAGTTGCTGGAACAGGAGGAGGAAAAAAGTTAATTAAAGCTGAAAAACTTGGCATATCCATCATAAGCGAAAGCGAATTTTTCGCATTATTAAATGTTTAATAATTCAATTGATATAAAGATTGTATTATTATTGAATTTTGTTATCACAATTCCATTATTCGCTGATAAAACCGAAATTGCATTAATAAAAGTTGCGAATGTTCCCCCAAAAGCCGTTTATGTTACTCAACCCAAAGGCGAGAATGAACGATTGTTTGTTGTCAATCAAAATGGGAAGATATACGTAGTTGAAAATAAAAAAACGAAAAAAAGACCATTTTTAGATATATCAGATAGAGTCCACAGCTCTTTAACTCCTGGAAGTGAAGAAGGGCTTCTAGGCCTCGCATTCCATCCTGACTATGTTCAAAATGGATATTTTTATGTTAATTATGTAAATAAAAATGACTCTACAATTGTCTCTCGATTTTCTACTTCCGATAATATTAACATCGCAAATATAGATTCTGAAAAAATCATAATTGGATTGCCCCAGCCATTTGGGAATCATAATGGTGGTCACATAACTTTTGGCATAAATGATGATTTTCTATACATAGGGTTAGGTGATGGTGGTAAATGGGGAGACCCTTTTGATAACTCTCAAAATAAAAGTACTTTTCTTGGATCAATTCTTCGTATAGACATAGATGGTGGTAGTCCATATTCCATACCAAATGATAATCCTTTTTTTGGACAAATTGATAAAAAAGAAGAGATTTTTTGTTATGGTTTACGAAACCCATGGAGATTCTCATTTGATAGAGAAACAAATGATCTTCTTATTGGAGACGTTGGACAAGACCAATGGGAAGAGATAAATTGGGTTACGTGGAATGATGCAAAAGGTGCCAATTTTGGTTGGCGTAAAATGGAAGCAAATTACTGTTACGATCCAGAATATTTTTGTGATACAACAGAGCTTGTAATGCCCGTTCACCAATATCCAAATAATGCTGCATATATGAAAATACTGATCGGAATGGATGATAATGAGGCAACTGGGTGTTCCGTCACGGGAGGATATGTTTACAGGGGGAAAGCCATGAAAAGCATGTGGGGCACTTATGTTTTTGGTGACTATTGCACTGGACGTATTTGGTCCTTTAAGTTAAAAAATGGTAAACCAACATCTTTTCAAAACCTTAGGGCAATATTAAAAGAAAATAGTAAAAGCATGCCTATTTTCATCTCCTCATTTGGTGAAGATAGTTCAGGAGAGTTGTATGTTGTGGATTATTTGGGTGCAATTTATAAATTTATCTCAAGATAATAGAAGGTATTACAAATGATGAAAATTGAAAATGTAGTAGGAGATCTAATTTTATTGGTCTTAGACAATCACGAACCATTAAAAAAAATCGGTATTGATCAAGATAAAATTTTTGTCCATGTCAAAGGATATGATGAAAATGGAATGTGGATACACCACCCTAGTTTCGAAGTACCTGATTTGAAGAGCGAAAACAAAAATGACATGCGAAAGCTAGAAGCCTCAATACTGATACCGTGGGCTTTCATTGTATCAATTGCACACTTTCCTGGAGCCGAAGGCTTTGATTTTCCATCTCCCTTTGAACAAAAAATTGGCTTTTAAATTTTTATGAATGAGCCAGCAATTGAAATAAATGGATTAAAGAAATCTTATGATGATGTGGAGGCGCTTAAGGGAGTCAACATTGAAATAAGTAAGGGTGAGTTTTTTGGTCTACTCGGTCCAAATGGTGCAGGTAAGACTACCACAATAAATATTCTTACTGGTTTAGTATTCAAGGACAATGGAATTACAAAGGTGTTTGGAAAAGATACAGTTAAAGATTTCAGATTTACTCGTTCAAAAATAGGGATTGCAGCACAGGAATTCTCTGTTGATTGGTTCTTTCCAATAGAAAAACTACTTTTTTATCAAGCTGGCTACTATGGCATTAAAAAAGCGAGTGCTGAACCAACAGTTAATAGCCTACTAGACCGGTTGGGACTATCAAAAAAGCGCAATGCGCGCTTAAGACAGTTATCTGGTGGAATGAAAAGAAGATTCCAACTTGCAAAAGCCTTAGTTCACGATCCAGATATCATTATCCTGGATGAGCCTACAGCAGGAGTTGATGTTGAACTACGCCGTGACCTTTGGCAATACCTAAGAGACCTTCATAATGCTGGTAAAACAATCCTGCTTACAACACACTACATTGAAGAAGCAGAGCTTTTATGTGATAGAGTTGCAATAATTGACGAAGGTAAAATATTAAAAGAGGGAGATCCTAAAATACTAACTCAGGAACTAGGTTCAGCAGGAATCACTATTAATATTGCTGAAAATAAAAGTGAACTTAAATCACTATTCCAGGATTTTAAATTCACATATAATGATAAACGAATACATTTCTCAGTTAAAAACCCTGATAAAGCTCTACCAAAAATTATTGACATATTATCCAATGCCAATATTCATATTAAGAGCATAAAATCAAATAAATCTTCTTTGGAAGATGTATTTTTAGATTTAACTGGGAAAAAAATATCTTAATGAACTGGGTTGGTTTTAATACATTAATAAAAAGAGAGGTCGGAAGATTCTTTTCTGTTTATAGACAAACAGTTCTTCCAGGATTAATTACTTCATCTTTATATATTGCAATATTTGGTTTTACATTAGAACAACGGATTGCAGAAATACAAGGTGTACCCTACACTCTATTTATTTTGCCTGGATTAATTATGATGAACACATTAACAAATGCTACTGCAAACACATCATCATCCATGCTGCAAATGAAGCTATTACAGCAACTTCCAGATTTACTAACAGCACCATTATCTGGATTGGAAATAGCATTGGCCTACATCATAGGTGGTACAGTACGGGGAATGGTAAATGGTATTTTGGTATTAATATTAGGAGTGGTGTTAATAAAAATGCCAGTTTATGACCTTTTTGGAACCATTGTTTTCATTTTTCTTGTTTCTTGGGCATTTTCTAGTATGGGACTTTTACTAGGTCAACTATCTGAAAGCTGGGATCAGCTTGCGATGATGCAAAATTTTTTCTTAACCCCTTTAAGTTTTTTAGGTGGCATATTTTATTCTATTTACATGCTCCCAGACTGGGCACAAACACTGAGCCTTATTAACCCAATATACTACATGATTAATGGTATACGTTACACTACTTTAGGAGTTAGCGATTCCCCTGTATTTATTAGCTATACAATGGCACTAATTCTTACTTTATGTTTTACCTTTTCATCAATCTATCTTATGACAACTGGTAAAAGAATTAAGCAGTGAAATACATAAGCCTTTTCTTTGTTGTTTTAATATCGCTTTTATCAGCTCATAACCCAGCAAAAGAAAACTTGAGATGGAAACAATATTATAGATTAGGCACTGTTTATTCAAATAGCTCATCTCTTGGATTCTCTGGATACTCCAGGATTAAAAGAACTACAAAAACGCGTTTTATGGATCTTAGATTTTTTGGACATTTTTTTGAAAATGATTCTGAAATCAGAATACGTCAAAAATCCAGCCGTCAGTTCTTATCGTTTGAAAACACATATGTATTTAACACATTGATATATGAAAAGAACACTATGTTAAACATTGATTTGCGATACCATTACAATCAAGGGTTGGGGCTTCTTCTAAAAAAAAGTGAAAAAGGAAATATCACAACAGAGTTTGGAGTCGCATTTGATAATTCAGACTACCTTAATACAGAACAAAAAACTACTTATTTAAGAGTTGGTGGATCCATAGATCACAGCATAAATCTCATCTCAATAAAATTTGAAATAGATTATTTTTACCAGCTAAGTGAACTGGTTTCTTCATCATCACTATCACGTCTACAAGTTTTAAATGAAATTGAATGGGAATTTACTAGAAAATTTGGCGTTATTGCTGGTATGACTTGGGACATTCAAGAAGGAGAATCAGAGCCTTCGCTTTTTTTAACTTTTTCGTTTAACAACCCACTTTCTTGGAAGTTTTAAATTAAGTGCCGTGGCCATCATCCTAAATTCTTGACATCTTTATCTAATTATACCATAAAAAGTTCAAATCATTTATATTCAGGTCAGTGTAAAGATTGTCAATGATAAAGATAGGAGAATGAAAAAAATAACAAATATTCAAGGAATTTAAAAAATGAAAATAATAAATAAGCATAATCCACTAATAAAAACACAATTTTTTGTTTGTCTAGTTTTATGCATAAGCTTTATCTTTGCGAATACTAATCCATCAGCCACCTCGAATTCTAAACCTAGCGCAACAGATATAAATAATTTTAATGAAAAAACAAAGTTAGAAAAGAAAGAAAAGGGCATTGAAAACAGTTCAAACGATAATTTCCATGAAATCATGTCTACAAAAGGTGGATGCACCGCTAGTTGTTGCGCAGGCACTAATACAGTTCAGAAAGTTGATAGTTCAAAGAAAAAATCCAATAGTCAGAAGGGTAAAAAGAAATTTGGTTGGTTTTCTTGGTCTAAGTAACCTCACTCATCTTTAAAATTCTTAATTACAGCTCAATAAACCCTCATTTTATATAGCTTGTTATTAAGATTTTTTCTCTAGCTTTTCATAAGGAGGATTTGGGAGAATCCTACCTGCGATTATTAAATAGAAAAGCTACTTTGGTTTTAAAATGGATTAATAAGTGTCATCTGAAAATATGACCTGGGGTCAATATTGTTTAGCCACTTATCCTTTTCTTGTGCCCATCCATAACTAAAAATAAAAAGTGGTATGTTAGAAATTTTTAAAGCCATTCTAAACTCATAACCCAGTGTGATTATAGTTTCTTCTTTTGTATCAAGGACGGATGCATTATCATCATACCAAGCATCCCCAAAATCAGATATCAAAGCAAATGTAGGCGACCCGAATTTCAAAACCTTAATCACCTCAACAAGATTAATGGGGATCACAGGTGCTCGCAATTCAAAAGTCCCCATATATGCATTGTTTCCAAAACGAGGACTCCCTTCATAACCCCTTGGGGACATATACTCTCTCCCAGGAGTAATGGACCCCATTAAATAATAGTTAGGAATGTCGACTATGCCCAGTGCCTCTTGACTTGGCGGAAGACCATTCATTATCTCGTACCGAGTTCTAGCATACAAAACAAACGGACCAAATTTTTTATTTGCAAAAAAATCAAGTTCTGATTTTTCATAGTTAAATTCACCCCACATTTGACTATTGGCAATTTTTAATGTGATTTCAAATCCAAATCCTTGATTAGGGTTATACAAATTTTTTATATGATTCCGTTTATTTATGTAGGAATATTTAAAATTAATACTGCCTTCTTTTCCTTCTGAAGGGTCAGAGAATATTATTGGTTGCTTCATTTCAGTTTCTATTATTTGCTTTCGATTAATAAACTGAAGTGAACCATATATCATATGGTTAGATGATTGAGACTTCCCAAAATTGTACGGGATTTTAGTCCAAAATGCCGCACCATTAAAAGCTTCAATATAAATATCATCACGTGAACTAAATTGAAGTTGGAAATTAGCATTATGGTAAAAATCAAATCCCCAAAATCCGTTAATAGGGAATCCTGTACTATTTTGGTATTGAAAATAGAGACCACTTATAATATCATAAGCCATATAATAAGAAATGCCCAAAGTATGTCGACCTAACACATCTGTAAATGCTCCATTATACAGCAAGCCTTCTAGGTCTGGGATAAGAATGGTTCCTAAATGTCTCATTTGTTTAAATGGATTGTATTTTGTTTCACTAACAATTTTTAAACTTTTTTCATCATTTGCATCAACATCAACTAATGGAAAATCTGGTTTTTTTATTTTCCAATTAGAAAACAAAGGATTCATTTTTATCTCTGATGGGGTGGCAACTCTGGATGGATCAATATCTACAACCCTTGAAGAATCAACCGTACCTAGTGTCATTGCCGTTACAGTAGACAACTCCTCATTCCAATCCATCCCCACATACAAATTCCAAAGATCAGTATTCTGAATCGTTTTATTATTTAAAAAATCATATGTGAATAAATTTGGATTTTCATCGTAAAAACCAGTATATGAAATCTTTTGACTATTAGGATGCCAAATCGGAAAGGCATCTGCTTCATTTGAATCAGTTATTTGACGTGAAATACCCGAAGTAACATCAAGAACATATATGTCTAATTTTCCATCATTCCCAGACATTGCAAATGCGATTGATTGACCATCTGGACTCCAAGCAGGTGTTAGGATTTGCACATCCCCTTCATTACTTGTTATTTGCTTGATGTTTTCACCATCTGAGTTGATGGTGTATAATTGCGACGTTGAATTCTTATGAGCTACAAATAGAATCTTACTACCATCTGGAGAAAATTTAGGATAATTTGCTCTCATTGACTTTGTTAATGCAGTCTTTTTTTTAGATTTAACATCTACCTTCCAAACATCGTAAGATAAAGATTGGTTAATACCGTAACCATATTTTGGATACACAATTGTTTTACCATCTTTTGACACATCTAAATTAAAGTTGATTTCACCAAATCTCCCGTGGTCTAGCTCTTTAATTTTCCATTTAGGCTTCACTTTTTTTGGTTCTATGCCTGTCTTCTCAAATCTACTTGAACGTATTTTTCTAATCTTATTTTCTTTTGCAGTATCTCTAGTAGCAATAATTAATGATAAATCGTTTTGCCCTTTTGACAATTGTCCTATGAGCGCCATATTCATTGTATCAGAAAAATAATCAAACGCAACTATTCTTTTTATTGGCAATTTGCTAACGCTACCTGCTTCATTTAGAGTCTCTTTTTGGGACCTCTGACTGAAATAATATGTATTCATGTGTCGCCTCCAATCTTCATTGAACTGCTTTACTGAGATACCTGTATGCTTTTTAAACGATTTCTTAAAGTTCAAAAATTGGAGTTTGTTTCTATGGTTTAATATTTTGGTAATGGTAGAATCTCCAAAACGGTCTGCAAGATAAAGACTTTTTGAAAAACCATCGTTATGTGGATCTTGAATCTTGTGTACCGTATTCCTTATCACATGTCCTCTGTGGGATATTTCATATCGCCAAGGTCTCCATTTTTCAGTATAATATTCTGCAATACCTTCAACAACCCAGGAAGGAGTTCCATTCAAAATAGTATTCATTGGCTCTGGTAACCACCATGGTCCTTTTACAGTATTGAAATATACAAGGTGCTGCAGTTCATGTGCCAATACTGTCCTCAGCCACTTTTCATCACCAGTCCATAGTGCTGCATCATTCTGGTCTACCCATATGATGGTATAATTTGCAGGTAAAGCAAAACCATTCAATACCTCATCTTCAGATGTGAAAACAATATCTAACTTAGGCAGGGAGTCTAAACCCATTTGCTGAATTAATATTGGTCTAGATTGTTCTGCAATCCTTGCACCTTTAATGGCAATTTTACGTAGCCCTTGATGATAATGTATATTAAAGTTCTTAGTCGTGATAGTTTTCCATTTCAATTCTCCATGGGTTCTATTATTCCACATCCAGGTACCCGTAGCTTTCAAAAATGAAAAAAAGACAATGCCAATCAAAAAAAGATTTTTCATAACCGTTACTTATAAGTTAATTCCAGAAATAAGTAAATCATGTTTTAATTGCTCAATTGATTTATAATGTATTGCATTCATACCTATTTTTCTTGCAGCTTTTACATTAATAATTAAATCATCAATAAAAATAGACTGGAATGGTTCCTTAACCTTGGCTTCTTTCATAGCAGCTCTGTAAATATTTTCATCTGGCTTTCTGAATCCAACATCAAATGAGTATACCGCTCCGTGAGTTAATTTAAGAAAATCATAGTTTTGTTTTATGTCAATTTTTATATGTCTCGTGTTTGTATTTGATAATAGCCATATGTTATGTTTTTCTCTTAGTTTTTCAATCATCCCTATCGTCTGTTTTTGATTTCCAAGAAGCAGTTTCCAACCCTTCCAAAAGTCTGATTCTTTCAAACAACAAGGCTGGGGTAATGATTCCTTAACGCATAAAAACCAATCTTTATCGCTTAATAAACCTTTTTCATATCTATTATGCACTTTCCAAGGAAATCTCTTTTTTATGATGTTTTTTTCAACATCAATGCAATCACTAAGGTATTGGAAAGTTCTATCAGGATGAATATCAATCAATACGCCACCGATATCAAAAAAAATTGTCCTTCTCATTTTACCAAGCGAATGGGCCTTCTAAAACAGACCAAAGATAAAGGCTTACTGTAGTTCTATATGGAATCCATACCTCGGATCTTTTTAGCATTACATTAGGCTGTGGCAATTCGTTTAAATGAAAGTAGCTCTGATACCCTTTCCGCATTGCAAGGTCGGTAGCAGGAAAAACATCTGGTCTGTTTAGGGTAAACATCAAAAACATTTGCGCTGTCCAGAGACCAATTCCTTTTACTCTTGTCAAATGGTATATTATATCTCCATCATCCATTTCATTCAGATTCAAGTATATGTTTGGCTCATCCATAAATGCATATGCTAAATTTTTAACATAGTTTACTTTCCCATAGGAAAGACCTGAAGAGCGTAGTTTTTCAATATCTACATTTAATATAATTTCTGGAGTAGGAAAAGAATCCGCTGGAAACATAGCTTTGAATCGTTTGAAAATGGATTTAGCTGCATACCCGCTAAGCTGTTGATATACTATTGAACGGGTAAGGGCTTTGAAATAGTCCTCATCTGGTTTTAATTCATTAATCTTATGACAATTAAATAAATTGATTAAACCTGAATCTTTGACCTTCAATTTTTTAATTGACTTGTCCAGATTGAATTTTCTAGAATGATTCACACAAGTATATCTGCATCTCGCTTTCGGCATTCATTGGTGAACAATCATAATCACCAAATTTTTCTTTTATGATAAACCCTGAATCGGACAGTAGCAAATCCATTTCATGTGGATAAAACATCCTCATCATAAAATGGTATTCTTCGGATTCTATTATACCATCTTTTTCCAACAGCCAAGTTATCTCATTTATCTGAGACTCAAAATTGTAACTATTTTTTTCCATTATTCTGCATTGTTGATCTTCATAATGGAAGTAATCTGTTGCAGAATAAAGCTTATCATTTTTTCTTTGAAGAAAAGTTGGATTTGGAATAAAAATAGATAGTAAGAACTTTCCATTATTTGATAAATGAGTTTTAATACATTTTAAGCAGCTTCTAGCATCACTTCGGGTGAGATTATGCAGAAATGAATTAAATCCAATTAATATGAAATCAAAGTGACTACCTAGATCAAAGTTTCTCATATCTCCAAGTATGAAAGTTGCTCCGTCATCACATTTTTTTTTTGCGCAATTCAAAAAAGATTCACTTAATTCTATACCAGTATAGTCAAACCCTAATTCAATAATTTCTTGGGCCAGCCTACCAGTACCCGATGCAAGTTCCAAAACTGATCCATTAATATCCTTGGCTATGGATCGTATAAGTTTTATATCCCATTTGTAATTATGATGAATGGCATCATATAATTGCGGATTTGAATATATGTTCATTCTTAATCAATCATTAGTGAAGCCGGATCAGGTTAATATAACTAACTCCTTTGTAGTCTTGTTTAATATCTCACATCCATCATCACCAATTATTACATCATCCTCAATCCTAACACCACCCCACCCAGCTAAATAGATTCCTGGTTCAATAGTCATCACATTATTCCTTTGCAAAACTTGTTCGCTTTGAGGGCTAAATCTCGGTGATGTGTGAATTTCTAATCCAAGCCCGTGCCCGGTCCCGTGTGTATAATATTCACCATAGCCCATTTCTTTAATATAATCTCGTGTTGCAGCATCAACTACCTTACAAGGAACTCCAGTTTTGGCAATATCACAACCTCTTTGTTGCGATTCCTTTACAATGGCATATATTTCTTCATGTTTTGAGGTCGCTTTCCCAACAACTGGTGTTCTTGTCATATCAGCGTGGTATCCTGCATATTTCGCTGCCGCATCAATAACTATAAAATCACCATTTTGAAATTCTCTATCAGTAGGAATTGCATGTGGCAACGCACCATTTGGCCCTGCAGCAACTATTGGTGAGTATGCCTCTCCATCAGAGTACTCACGGTATTTTGAGACCATTACATTGGCAACATCTTTCTCAGAATTTCCTGGAGATAACATAGGTAAAATTTCTTCATATACTTTGTCAGTCACCTCCACAGCAGTCCTTATACAGTCTAGCTCATAATCATCTTTGACAGCTGCAATATCCTCTAAAATCATGGAAGTATTTTCCCATCTACTTTTTGGAAAAAGCTCTGTCATAGTGCTGTACTGAGCGTAGCTCATATGGTCGCCCTCAAATGCTAATCTTAACCCATCTGGATTAAGATTATTATTCTTTATCTGCATTAAATGTGAACTCATATCAATGAATATTTCAAAACCTCTTACTTGAGATTTTGATTGCTCTATGTACCTACCGTCTGTGATAAAAAACTGACCATTTGGTGTTATAAGACAAGATGCAGCTGAGCCAGTAAACCCGCAAACATATCTAATGTTTGTTAGGTTCGTAATTAGCATACCATCCAAACCTTTTTCTCCTAAAATATTTTTAAGTTTTGTTTGTCGTGCTTCATAAATAGAATCATTCATGATTGTTGGTCCTTTTTTGATTTTTCTATGAGGGTATTAATTGTGTCTCGTTCTAAAGAGATTGATTCGGGGTTCTCACCTTTAGCCTCTAAAACTTCTAATACCTCTAAAGCCTGCGAAAACAGTCCCTGATTTCTTAAAACAGATACCAACGTAAAGGTGGCAAGGCGTGAACTAACTTTTAAAGGTTCTTGATAATCATCTATCTTAGGAGATGATTTAGTTGGTGTTAATTTAGGAGATGGCTGACGTATTTTGGTTTTTCCCTTAGATTTTGCAATTGGTTTTTTTTCTTTAACTTCTTTTTCTTCCGATATCTTAGTTATCTTTTTATTCTTTTTTTCCACCTTATCAATGAAGTCTTTTGCCACCAGATGATTGGGGTCAATCTTTAAAACATGTTTCCAAGTTTTCAGAAGTCGGTTTTGCGCTCTTCCAAGGACTGTTTGTATTTCACATAACATTTCTGCTGCGGCCAAATGATTAAAGGAATATATAATAACATCCTCTAATAATTTTTCTGCTGTTTTTAAATTACCTTCTAATTTTTCAATTTTTGCTAGCATAAATAAACCAGAGGGATCATTAGGATGATGTTTTAAACCTATGTCACATACTTTTCTAGCACGTACCAAATCGTTTTTTTCAAAATATATTTCTGAAAGTAAAGGATATAAAATGGTATCAAAATGATCTGCAAAATAAAGTTCCATCTCAATTTGATTTCTAAAATCCATTTTAACGCCTATTAGCTTGTACCCAAGTAGTAATGTATTCAATTGTTGAATTAACTGAAGTCCCTGGCCCAAAAAGTTTCCCTACGCCTTTACTTTCTAAATAATCAATGTCTTTTTGAGGTATGATCCCCCCCCCTACCAACAAAACATCCTCGAGACCTTTATCATTCATTAAATCTATAACATCTAAAAATATTGTGTTGTGAGCATTGTTTAAACTAGATAAGGCTATTACATCTGCATCTTCTTGTAGCGCAGAAGACACAATCATTTCAGGTGTTTGACGTAATCCTAAATAGATTACCTCCATTCCAGCGTCCCTGTATGCAGCGGCAAGCACCTTAATTCCTCTATCATGACCATCAAGGCCCGGCTTTGCCATAACAATTCTTATTTTACGTTCCATATCTACGATAAGTTAATAGCGCTGTTTTTTACATCATAATCAAGAATGATTCTCATTCAACACATAATGAAAGTTGAGTTTTCTAATTTTTACTTTCTACAATAAATGTTGCAGGACCATTGTTTACCAATTCAACATCCATCATGGCTCCAAATTCTCCAGTCTTCACGGTTACCCCATTTCTTATTATGATTTCTATAAAATAATCAAATAAATCTTTACTTGGTTTTGAATCCTCAGCATAAATGAAACTTGGTCTATTACCCTTTTTTATATTAGCGCAAAGTGTAAATTGGCTAACGACAAGTGCAGACCCATTTACTTCCTTTATGGAACGGTTCATTTTATTATGTTCGTCATTGAAAATTCTAAGTGATGATATTTTATTTGCAACATAATGGGCATCATTGAGAGTGTCACCCTTTTGTATGCCTAAAAGGACAACCATTCCTCGCTCTATCTCTGAAATAATTTTTGAGTTGACTTTCACCTTAGCCCCGAAGGTTCTCTGAATAACAGCAATCATTAATCAATCCAAACGTTTTCTTTTCCATATTTGGATCTTAATATTCTTACGAAATTATTATTAGTCGACACCTTGATATTATGCGCCAATACTTTTAATGGTTTTAGAGAGTCAACATTAGGTAAGTGAAATAATAGCTTACAATCACCAGGGTTTCTTTTAGATACTCTCATCAAATCATCAATGTCATCCGGTCTAATTTTTCCCGAAGAGAACTTTATATTTAGACACTGCGATAGCCTATCTCTTGCATTTTCGATTGCAATAATTTCATCACACAAGATTTTCAAATCTGAAAAATCAGATGTTTCTGATGGCTTCCCTTTAACGAAAACAACATTCCCTTCATCTATTAATGTAGCATATGACTGGTAACAATCACTAAAAACTACAACCTCCGCATGGCCTCCAATACAATCCATTTCAAAAAAAGCCATCTCTCGATTACGCTTATCATAACGCCTAACAATTTTGGTAATCATTCCACCAACAAAAACTGTATCAAGTTTTGTTATTTCTTGATCTTCTTCAAATGAAATAGTTGTGAACTCTTCTAGGTCATCTGAGTGCTCTAAGAGTGGATGTCCCGATAAATACAGACCTAACACTTCTAATTCTTTTGATAATGATTCTTTTTCTGTCCAGTCATTAATCCTTTCTAATTCAGGAATCTTAATAAGCTCATCTTTGTGATTAACTGACCCAAATAAATCAAACTGATTTTTATCCTTATCTTTTTGAATCCTTTGCCCATACCGAATTGCAACATCCACGGCCTCATACTTTTGTGCTCGGCTTCCCTCTAAGGAATCCATGCTACCAGATGAGATCAGACTCTCTAATACTCGTTTATTTACCTTTTGTTGCTCTGCTCTAGAACAAATATCAAAAATTGTTTTATATCTTCCCCTTTTTTCTCTCTCATCAATAATAGATTCCAATGCCTTAGCACCAACATTCTTAATAGCATTAAGTCCATAGGAAATAGTTTGAATATCTATAGGTCGAAAATCTTCAAATGAGACATTAATATCTGGTGGGATAACCTTTATACCCATTTTTTTACACTCATTTATGAGAACAACCACCCTATCGATACTTCCCATTTCACTAGTTAAATTTGCACTCATAAATTCTGCAGGATAATGTACTTTCAGCCATGCTGTTTGGTATGCTACATACGCATAAGCAGTGGAATGACTTTTATTAAAACCATATTGGGCAAATTTTTCTATTAAAGAAAATATTTCTTCTGCTTTCTTTTTGGTTATTTTCTTTTTTTCTGCGCCAGCAATAAATTTTATCGCCAATTCATCCATCAGCGATTTAATCTTTTTCCCCATGGCTCTTCTCATAATATCTGCTTCAGCTAAAGTAAACCCAGCTATTTCATGTGCTATTTGCATAACCTGTTCCTGATAAACAATTATACCATATGTCTCTTTTAAAATAGGTTCTAGGAGAGGATGTACGTAGGTGATTTTCATTTTGCCATGCCTTCTAGAAATAAAATCATCAATATTCTGCATTGGTCCAGGACGATATAAAGCATTCATTGCTATTAAATCTTCAATGACTGTAGGCTGAAGTTTTTTTAAAAACTCGCGCATTCCTGAAGATTCAAACTGGAAAACCCCAATTGTGCTTCCCTTAGAAAAGAGTTTATAAACATCTGAATCATTAAAATCTAGGTTTTCTAAATCCACGTTTTTATTTTTCTTTTCAATTAATTTCACAGTTTTATCGATAACTGTTAAGTTTCTAAGTCCTAGAAAGTCCATCTTTAACAACCCTAAATCTTCAAGGCCTTTCATATCATATTGACTAGTAACATCATCTGTGCTAGACTTATAAAGAGGAACATAGTCAGTTAGGTCTCCAGGAGCAATTACCACACCTGCTGCATGTATAGAAGCATGTCGATTCATACCTTCGAGAATTTTCGAATGTTCCATCAGTTCTTTATAATCACCTTCTGCCATTTTTGATAGCTCTGGACTTTTTTCTAACGCTTTTTCAAGAGAAATATTTAGTTCATTAGGAATAGATTTTGCTATCTTATCAACCTCAGAAAATGAATACCCCATAACCCTTCCAACATCTCTAACAACCTGTTTTGCTTTCATTTTTCCAAAAGTAATTATCTGCGTTACGGAATCA
>MDTA01150832.1_pt1 | contig 18657 bp, 20 predicted proteins | sample 811151 | NCBI WGS metagenome assembly MDTA01 (sample SAMN05326648, study PRJNA326480) | marine metagenome | isolation source: seawater | place: Indian Ocean: South | collected 2010
CTATCACCAGAAGTTTCACCTTTACACCAATACTCTTGCCGACTTCTACTCCAAAACCACGTTCTTCCTGTTGAGAGTGTTCTCTTTAAGGACTCTTCGTTCATCCAAGCCATCATCAAAACTTTTCCTGAACTAGCTTCTTGAATAATCGCAGGTACTAGGCCATCAGAGTTGAAACTGATAAGTGAAATCTCTTCATTGTCGATTTTAAAGGTCTTACCTTCATTAGTTGTCATGACTCAAGTCTAGGATTTCATTGACCTAAAAATGGAAGAAATAAATTTAAAGATATAGCCCCGTGCTTCCTTCTTCTAAGCGTTTCGAAGCTACGGCGTGTATATCGCGCTCTCGAAGGATGATGTAATCCAAACCTCTTACTTCAACTTCATATCTGTCTTCTGGATTAAAAAGCACTCTGTCTGAGATTTCCATTGAACGCACATTCGGTCCTACAGCTACTATTTCGGCCCATGCTAAACGTTTTCCCATTTGCGCAGTAGCCGGTATAAGTATTCCCCCGGTTGATCTTCTTTCACCGTCTTCATCATCTAACTGCACCAAAATTCGATCATTTAGCATTTTTATTGGTAGGCCTTCATCTTCTGCGGGGCCAGGCATTTTCACTACTTTTGAATCACTCACGGGATTTACGGTATCGGAAAGCTCGTCAGCCGCCTCTCACAATAAGACCAGCTTCTTTTAATTCTTTTTTCACATCGCTCACTGTTAATTCTCCAAAATGAAATATGGATGCAGCTAAAAGCCCATTGGCGTTGCCGAGTAGCGCCCCATCGTCCATATCTTTCGAACTTCCAGCACCACCACTTGCAATCAATGGGACTGTTATCTCCCGACTAATCATTTGGAGCATTTCAATATCGAATCCGTCTTTAGTTCCATCTCGGTCCATAGAAGTCAATAAAATTTCACCTGCTCCTCTTTCAACAGATTCTCTTGCCCAATTAAGCAAACTCAACCCTGTCTCATTTCTCCCCCCATGGGTGAAAACTTCAAACCCACAAGCGCTCTTCTCATTACGTCTCGCATCAATAGCTACGACCACACACTGATTACCAAACTCGCCGGACACTTCATCAATTAAATCGGGTCGCATAATAGCTGCAGTATTTAGTGAAACTTTGTCAGCTCCAAGTCGCAAAATCTGTCGAGCATCTTCGACGGATCTGATTCCTCCCCCAACAGTAAAAGGTATAAATACCTCTTCAGCTGTCCTTCTCACCACCTCATGGATTGTTTTACGTGAATCAGAAGAAGCCGTAATATCAAGAAAAACAATTTCATCTGCACCCTGCCTGTCATATGTTGCAGCAAGTTCCACAGGATCTCCGGCATCTTTGAGATTTACAAAATTAACGCCTTTAACTACACGCCCTTTGTCGACGTCTAGGCATGGAATAACCCTAATCGTTTTCATTTTTCAAATGCTTTCAAGGCTTGCTCTAAAGAAATGGAACCCTCATATAGTGCGCGACCCACAATGACTCCATTTAGGCTTTTTCCATCCACAGTCAGATTGGACAAATTTTCTAAGTCGATTATCGAGCCAACACCCCCGGAGGCAATGACGTCTTTTGTAGTTTTCCCAAGTAAATCTCTATAAGAGTCGATTTCTGGGCCTTCCATAGTTCCATCTCGTTCGATGTGCGTAACAATGTATGCATCTATATCTGTTTTTTCGAATCGGTTAGAAAGTTCACTAAAGGAGATTTCAGTTGAAGTCTGCCATCCGTTGACGGCCACTTTGCCTTCGCGTAAGTCAACTCCGATAGCCACTCTTCCAAATGACGACACTTTTTCAACCAAAGTTGGATTTTCTACAGCAGCTGTTCCCAGCACGATTCGCTCTATCCCACAATCGTAAAGTGTCTTTGCTGTTTTTAAAGTCCGAACTCCGCCCCCTACTTGAATAGGGACATCTAAACGCGAAGCAATCTTCTCTATTATCCTTCCATTTTTCACAAGCCCGGTTCGTGCTGCATCTAAATCAACTAAATGAATCCAAGAAACTCCAGCCTCTTGGAAATCCAACGCTTGAGCAACTGGATCATCGTTGTATTTCTTTTCATCGGAGTATTCTCCGCGTAAAAGACGCACACACTTACCATCTATTATGTCTATGGCCGGGAAAAGTACTTTTTTCATTTTTCTGCTCTTAAAAGATTCAAAAAGTTTTTCAATAATAAAAGGCCCGTATTCCCAGATTTCTCTGGGTGGAATTCTGTAGCCCAAAGGTTTTTTGTAGCTACAGCAGCATTAATTTTGGTTCCGTAATCACAAAAAGCGATGGATTCTTCAGTTATCGGTGCTGCATAACTGTGCACGAAATACACCCAAGGGTCTTTTTCGAGTCCAGCAAACATTGGATGAAGAAAATCAGACCTCAATTTATTCCACTGCATCTGAGGAATTTTTACATCCCCTGATATCACTTGTATTTGCTCCTCAATGATTCCTAGACCTCTCTTTTCAGAAGACTCATCACTGCCTTTATATAGCAGCTGCATGCCAACGCAAATACCCAAAAAAGGCTTGCCTCCCTGAGTAGCTTCTTTTGCTAGAGAGGCCGCTACATCAAAAAGGCCACTGTCTTCAAGTGCTTCTACACATCTACCGAAAGCTCCAACGCCTGGTAGAACGACCCCATCTGAGTCCCTTAAAATTTTTTCATCACTTGTTAAAGTCGCATTTGCTCCAACAAATTGAAGAGCTTTTTCCGCTGATCTCAAGTTTCCTATCCCATAGTCAAATACAGCGACTGATGGTTTAGAAGTCATAAGGATCCCTTGGTGGAAGGAAGGTCACTGCTCTCAATTTTTATGGCATCCCTCAAAGCTCGAGCAACGCCTTTAAAGGTCGCTTCGATTATGTGGTGAGTGTTTTTACCTCTTACCAGTGAAATATGCAAAGTTACTTTTGATGTTGCCGTAAAAGCTCTCCAAAATTCCTCTACTAGCTGTGGATCAAATGGCGGATCACCTAATATCTTCTCACCGGGAAAATCTATTTCATAATTACAAAAAGCTCTTCCGGAAATATCTAGAGCCACATCAACTAGCGCTTCATCCAAGGGAACACTAACAGATGCAAATCTTCTAATTCCCAATTTTTCGCCGAGTGCACTATTTAATGCTTCCCCTATCGAAATTCCGACATCTTCAACCGTGTGGTGCGCATCTACCTCTAGATCTCCATCTGACTTCACTAAGAGACCTATGCCCGAATGCTTTGCTAGCTGATCTAGCATGTGGTTGAAAAAAGGTATGCCGGTTTCAACAGCTGACTCCCCACCCTCTAGATCGAGAGTTACAGAGATCGTAGTCTCTTTTGTATTTCTTTCAATTGTTGCTTTTCTATCCATTATTTAAAATCTCCTGAAGTGCTTCCAAGAACCTTGTATTCTCTTCTGGGTTGCCGATCGTAACTCTTAAACAACCCTCTAAACCTTCCCAACTAGAACAATCTCGAACCAAAACTCCCTTTTCGAAAAGATCACTCCACAATTTATATCCATCAATCTCATTGGGCTTGAATAATAAGAAATTAGCTTCCGAGGGCCAAACATTTACTGAGAAATCAAGAAGATTTTCATAGACTCGATTTTTTTCCTCTTTAACGTTCTCCAATTGCGCAAGCATCTCGTTTTCATGTTTTAAAGCAAGCACACCTGCTTTTTGTTTTATTGAATCAAGGTGATAGGGCAAGGAAACATTTTTTATCTCGTCAATACACCATTCAGGAGCTAATAAATAACCAAGGCGTATACCTGCTAATTTCCAAACCTTTGAAAAGGTTCTTAGAAATATAAGGTTTGAACCTTCATCAACGGTGAGGGACAAAGATTGGTTTGCAAATTCTTTGTATGCCTCATCCAGCACCAATAAGCCTCCGGAATCATTTAACTTTGCAAGAATAGACTTGATTAGAGCTTCACTCTCCAAATTGCCAGTTGGGTTGTTAGGAGAACAAAGAAAAACAATTTCTGGCTTTTCTTTGTCGATTAATCTGAGAGCAGCATCAGCATTAACTTGAAAATCAATTTCCCGCAGACCACTGACAACTCGAGTTCCAGTGATTTTTGCAATCTGTGAATGCATCGCATAAGTCGGTTCAAAAATAAGTACGGAACGGTTATGCCCACCAAAAGCCAAAAATATCGACTGTATTATCTCATTGGAACCATTTGCAGCAAAAACTTGCTTTTCATTCAAAGATTCTCTTTCTGCTATAGAAAGACATAGTTCATTTGCATCTCGTTTTGGATAACGGTTTAGATCAAGTTTTTCTAACGCTGAGCTTAATTCTTCCAGAAACCCGTCAGGGAGGGAAAAAGGAGACTCATTGGTGTTTAATTTGACTGGGACGTCGAGTTGTGGAGAATGATATCCTTTTAAAATATTAAGGTCATCGCGCACTAAAGGTTTTTTACTCATCATCTTTCACCCTCAACCTAATAGAGTCGGCGTGAGTTGGGAGACCTTCAGCGTCAGCAAGATTTATAACATGTGGTCCTAAACGGTTTAAAGCTTCCTTTGAGCTAGTAATGACATGCATATCCCTGATGAAATCGTTTACAGTTAGCGCACCCGCAAATCTCGCAGTTCCAGCTGTTGGAAGCACATGACTAGGCCCAGCTAAATAATCACCCAATGAAGCAGGCGACCATTCGCCACAAAATATGGCGCCTGCGTTTGAAATCTTTTTTGACAACTCATTTGGTTTTTCAGTCATGATCTGTAGATGTTCCGGCGAAACTGTATCCACAATTTCAACCGCATGACCTAAATCATCCACCAAAACACAATAGCCACCAGTCTCGAAAGTAGATTTAATACTCTCACTCCTAGAAGACTTGAAAAGCAGGTCTTCTAATTCACTTTCTACTTCGTTAGCGAGATTTTCATCTGTTGTTACAAGCCATGATTTACCCCCTGGTCCATGTTCTGCTTGAACAGCAAGATCAACTGCAACAAAATCGGCGGGTGTAGTAGAGTCAGCAATAATTACTATTTCTGAGGGTCCGGCAAAAGAAGCAGGAACCCCAACTTTTCCTGACACTTCTTGCTTCGCCAAGGAAACATAAATATTTCCCGGACCGACTATCACATCAACCGGTTTAACCGTTTCTGTTCCATAGGCCAGCGCTGCTATCGCTTGGGCTCCACCTACTGAATAGACTGAATCAACTTTCGCAACAAAAGCAGCAGCTAAGGTTTCTTTTGGAATTCCTTCCTTGCCGGCTGGAGGGACTGTTACGACGACTCTTTCGACTCCTGCTACACGTGCAACCAAAGCGGTCATCAACAATGTCGAAGGGTAAGAAGCTAAACCACCAGGAACATAGCATCCGGCGCTAGCAACCGGTTTTCCAAATGTCTCAATAGTCAGTCCTCTGTCTTCAAGAGTAGTGTGGGCATTTAACTGAGTATTCTGATATTGAACTATCGCTTCCGCTGAGACCTCAAGTGCGTCCCGCAACTCTGGAGACACAGAATTGTAAGCACTTTCTAAACTATCCTGTTCGACCTCTATCTCTTCCAAAGTAACCCCGTCAAATTCTTGAGTTAAAGAACGTAAAGCTTCATCGCCTTCACTCTTTACTTGATCGATGATTGCTCTCACTGCTGAAATGGCTGACTCTTCAGCAAGGTCTGCTACAGGTAAGAAATCTGTTAGATCAACCTTTTTTCCTCGTAAATCAATTCTCTTGAGCATTACATTACGCTACCTCCTAGCTGAGCATGAGAAGTAACGAATTATGGTGTTGTATATTTTTCCTTACTGGAGCAAGATTAGTCGTGCAAATAATTTCAAAAGCAGAGTTGTCCTCACTAAAAACGCAGCTTCAATCATTATTAGATTCATTGGTTGAAATAAATGATAAATCTTCGACTTCGAATGAAATAGACGGTACTCAACGCAATTTACTCGAAACCGAAAGACACCTACGTGGAGCTCTACGTGAGTTGGAACACCTCTCAAAGGATCTATAAAAAGCTCAGCGCCCCATAAGGGCGCCGAGCGAGCGAGGCGGGTGGCGGGAACCCGATTCTCGCCAAACCGGGTTGCGGTACCCGGATAACCAAAATTACACGTACAAGAAAATTTTTACCAAATTGAACATTTCAAATTTCTGAACTGGCGCAGAAGTCATTTAAAGAACAATCTTCACACATTGGTTTCCTGCTAGAACAAACCCTTCGCCCATGAAGAATCAATCTCAAACTAAACAGTCCTCTTTCTGCTGCTGGAACCATCGGATTAAGTTCCATTTCCACTTTCACTGGATCGGTCTCTTGCGTTATTCCTATCCGTCGTGAAAGACGTCCTACATGGGTATCTACAGGCAGTCCAGGAAGGTCCATGGCAACACTCCTTACGACATTTGCAGTTTTTCTACCAACACCAGGCAAGGCAGTCAGTTCTTTCATCGAAGAAGGAACTAAACCTCCATGCTTGTCGACTAAAGATTGGGCCATCCCTAAGAGGCTCTTAGTTTTATTAATATAAAACCCGGTGGACCTGACAAGCTCTTGAACTCTAATTTCACTAGCTTCTGCTAAAGATTCAGCGTCTGGGAATTCACGGAAAAGGTCAGGTGTTACCATATTCACTCTCTTATCGGTACACTGCGCAGACAAAATAGTAGCGGCTAACAATTCAAACGAATTTTTGTGATCTAATTCACACTTTGCATCAGGATATTCCAATCCCAACCTCGTGTGTGTTTCTCGTGCTCGCCCTTTAGGTGATCTTGGTATCCCCATCCCCAAACCGTAGCGTCTTTCATTCTCTCCAGTAACATTTTGGTTAATGGAAGAATTACTTGTTTCCGATGGAACAGATCATGCAACTTTGATAAAAAAAGAAGTCGGACAGAATAAAAAACAAATTGATACTTGGATTTTGAATATAGACATCCGGGAAGTCAGTAAAGAGCGCTCTCAACGAATGCTCGAAGCTGCAGCTCAAACTGTTTCAATAGCTGGCGGTGGCAACATTGAATACTGGATAGAAAACGTTGATGATGAATCTGATTCCATACCTATTTCTGCCGGCTACTTGCCATTTAGGGATTTGAAAATTTTGTCTCGTTCTCTGCCAGCTGTCCCTTCAAAAGTAACGACGCGAGGCTTTGTTGCTTCTGACGTTCAAGACATAATCCGTATAAATAACTCTGCCTTTGACTGGCACCCCGAACAGAGTGGAATGACCGAAGAACGTTTGCAAGACACTCAATCAGAGGCTTGGCACCTCGATGAGGGTTTTCGAATTTTAGAAGAAAACAAAACGATTAAAGGATTCTGCTGGATGAAAATTCATGGAAAGTTTTGTTCTTGCTGTTCTTCTTCTAAAAAACTCAAAGGAGAAATTTTCGTTATTGCAGTTGACCCCAGTTTTCAAGGTACTGGTGTAGGACGTCAGTTAGCTTTATCAGGTTTGGAATGGTTATCGACTCAAAAGATCCGTGAAACTTTTTTGTATGTCGAATCAGACAATTTTGCAGCACTTAAAATATATGAATCTATTGGTTTTAAACATTCATCCACGAATAGATGTTTTCATCGCGTAATACGCAAAGATGACTCTCAAAGCTAATAGCCTACGGAATATCTTTTGACGACACCTAAGCAAAGGACAAACGTTGCAATCTCGACGCTGGATAAATAGATATCAAACTCAAACTCTTGTTTTAGGTAACGTTTTGCTTTACATGGAAGGAGTTTTCAATCTCGCTAGGGGCTCATTTTTCGCTTTGATTGGTGTGGCTATGCTTTTGGCTGGGTACGGCATTGCGAATGATAAAAAAGTTGCCTGGAAACTTGCAGTGGCATCTTCTGTTGCCTCTGTGTTGTTACGTTTGTCGGCACAGTCAGGTGGACTTGAAATACTTTTTTCTCTTATTTTCCCTGTAGCCCTTTTAGCACTTTTAATCCATCCTTTGAGTCGCGAATATCAAAAAATATGGTTCAACTAAATGAGTAAAGAAAAAATCCACGGTGCTCTACCTGACCCATCCGAAAAAGAGTTAACCGTTAAGACGATGTTTGATCGAATCGCTCCGCGATATGACATTATGAATCGACTAATAACTTTTGGTCTTGATGTTATATGGAGAAGGAAAACGGTTGAGGAACTGAAACCGACTCCGGGTGGCAGGATTCTTGATGTTGCATGTGGAACGGGAGATTTATGTCGCACTTTGCGTGCAGCTGAAACAAAACCTATTGGACTGGACCTGTCACGAGGAATGCTCGCTTCATTTAATTCAAAAGCTCCCCTAATAAATGGTGACGCACTCAAAATGCCCTTTATGGACTCTTCCCTGGACGGGGTGACCTGTGGCTTTGCACTCAGAAATTTCACTGACATAAGACCCTTCTTGCAGGAAGTTTCTAGGATTTTAAAATCGGGATCTCGTCTGGCAATTCTCGAAGTGGATAAGCCGAAAAATGTTTTCATTCGACTAGGCCATTCTTTATACTTCAACAAAGTAGTACCAGTTATTGGCAAAATATTTTCTGACAAAGAGGCATATCAGTACTTACCACGCTCAACTGTGTATTTGCCGTCAGAAAATGAACTTATCGAAATGATTAAAACCGAAGGTTTTTCAGATGTGAGAAAAATGAAGCTTACCGGTGGGATTGCTCAACTCTTAATTGCCAGAAAAGAAAACTAACCAGTTATTACGAGACTCGCTGAAAGTAACGCAGCTACAAGGATCTGTAAAATGCCCATCTGTCTTAATGCTCGAGCCCAAGTTTTGGAATCTTTTGCTTCATTGACTATTTTTAGAATCTTAAAAACAAGAGGGACAGAAGCTAAAACTATCAGTGCCCAGAGGTGCCAAAAGGAAACTAAAACACCTAAAAGAAGACTCGTGGAAATGATCACTGAAAACAACTTCTTACTCATATTTTCACCGAGTAAAACGATAAGAGTTTGTTTTCCGACCGCACTATCATTTTGATAATCACGCAAATTGTTAATCATCATCAAGCCACAAGACAATAAGCCTGCTATGCAACTAAGGATGAAAGCAAGCAGCGAAAATCTTTCCACTTGAACAAAAAAACTACCGTTCGTTCCCACTAACCCAAAAAAAATGAAAACCGATACTTCACCCAACGCTTTATAGCCGTAAGGGGCAGATCCACCTGTATAAAACCAAGCTGCAGAAATGCAAACCATGCCGATTGGTATTAGCCAAAGTGTTGAAATTAAAGAAAGCCACAAGCCTGATGCAGCGGAAAGTGTAAACATAAAAATAGCCGCACGTAACACTTTCTCTGGTGGAACCAATCCACTTCCAACCAAACGGGCAGGCCCAGACCTGGATTCTCCATCACTTCCTTTAATTCCATCCGAATAATCATTTGCATAATTAACGCCAATTTGTAAAGCAAACGCGACAATTAGAGCTAAAACAGCAGGAAGAATAGAAAAACTTTCGTTAAAGGCGGCAGCTGTACCTAAAAAAACTGGCAGTATTGCCGCTGACAAAGTCTTGGGACGTGCACCTTCAACCCATACATTAGACATACTTGCTGGCGATTAGGAAGCTTTTTCTAAGATATGGATACCACATGAGGAACCTAATCCTATTACATGAGCTAAGCCGACCTTAGCGCCTTCAATCTGTCTATCTCCGGCCTCTCCTCTCAAGTGAGTAGCAACCTCATAAATATTCGCAACACCGGTGGCACCTATAGGGTGACCCTTAGAAATTAACCCACCTGACACATTTACTGGCATACTTCCATCTCTAAATGGTTTGCCTGAGTCGATAAATTCTCCCGCTCCACCGGGTTCGCATAAACCAAGATTGTCATAATGAATCAACTCAGCCGTTGCAAAACAGTCATGCAATTCAACTAAGTCCAAGTCATCTGGTCCTAAACCGGCCATCTCATATGCTTGCGTAGCTGCATTTCGCGTAAGCGTGTTAACATCAGGCTGAACTTGCCCACTTTCAACATATGGATCGGACGTTAGAACGGAAGCAGATATCTTCACAGCTCTTTTCTGAGTTTCCGCAGGTAAAGTACGCAACTTCTCCTCCGAAACTAAAACAACTGCGGCCGCACCATCACCTGTTGGGCAACACATCAAAAGTGTATTCGGATAGCTCTGTACCGGAGCTGACATAACTTCCTCCAACGAGAACTCTTTTTGATACTGCGCAAGAGGATTAAGTGTCGAGTGTTTATGATTTTTATATGCAACACGCGCAAATTGTTCAAAACCGACTTCATCATTTTCATAGGCATATTGCATTCCTGCTTGCGCAAAAACTCCAGGCATTGTCTCAGTTCCAAGGAATCCGTCTACTCCCATCACTGCCCCATAGCGCCCTGAAGGCTCAAATATGTTGCGCTCTTGTTTCGTGCCCCCAGACAGTAAACCCATTTTTCCCATCTGTTCCACACCGATGGCGATTCCCATATCCGCTTCGCCAGCCTTTATCGAAAGATAAACAGTACGAACTGCTGTAGCACCTGTTGCACAAGCATTCGAAACGTTGTAAGCAGGTATTCCAGTTTGGCCAATCTGTTTTTGAATTCGTTGCCCCATACTCGTACTAGCTTGAAAAAGGGTGCCGGCCGCTAAAACATCCATATCGTGAATTGAAACCCCAGCATCAGACATCGCCTCTAAACTCGCCGCAGATGCTAGATCAACTGCATCTTGATCCTCATAACGAGCAAACTTCGTCATGTTTGCACCAATTATCCATATCGAATCACCCATGTTCTTCCTCTCTTAAATTTCTATATTGGCTCATAGCCAAACGCTATACATTCTTTCCCGTCATCATCTGTACCACACGAATAAGTGGTCAAAACTAAATTCATGCCAAGTTCAGCATCCATCGGGTCATCTAATCCAACTACATTTGAACGAACTGAGGTCCCATCATCTGTTTTGACAATTGCTGAGACGAACGGTACTGGAACAGATGGAGCAGCTCTATGCACAATACTAAATGAAGTTAAAACAGCGTTATTCGAAATCGAAGTTCGTTTAAATGAGACTCCCCCGCATGCGGCGCAAGCATTTCGTCTATCAAAAAAGCGTGCACCACAGTCACTGCACTCATTTGCCTCCAAATAAGGAGTCTCATCTAATATCAAATAATCGACAATTGGAACCAACTCACCCATTCGAAACCACCAAACCCTTACATTTTGTATAAAGCAATTAGATCATATCCAAGATAATTGAAACATTTCATCACCGAGGCGTCCACTTTCCTAGGTGCACAACATCTTCCAGAGGTCGTCTTTTACGTTTCTGAGAACGACCTGTCACTTCGTTCTCAAAGTCCGGATAACCCATGATCAACACCCCTAAAGCCTCGTGCGTTTCGGGAACTGAAAAGTTCTCTCTAATTCGCTCTTCTCTATCGAACAGTCCGATAAAGCAACTCGCTAGTCCATTTTCAATTGCCAACAACTGAAGCGCCATCGTCGAAAACGCCGCGTCAGTCAACCAGTAAGGCACCTTCCATTCTTTAATACCCTTACCAAGATTTGTATTATTTTTGTCCTCTTCTTTGTATCTATTGATGTACAAAGAAGGAACGCCGAGTGGTATAACCAGTACAGGTGCCTTTAATAAACCTGGAAATCCGAACTTTTTTTTATCTTTACCTTTTAAGGAAACATCCCAGAATTCTTTTACTTCATTTTCTTTATGAAGAATCAAAAATTCAACCCCTTGTGAATTGCCAGCTGTTGGTGTCCGTCGAGCCTTATCGACTAAATCAAGGATTAATCCTTCAGGCACGCTGCGTTTAAGGAATGACCTGCAAGCTCTCCTGGTAGTGAGAGTCTCTGATACTGAGTTATTTGGAATATCAGACCAATTTTTCGAGGTCTTCAGCCATTGCCCAGCCATAAGCAATCAAAACATCACCGCGCTTCAAATTCAACGGTTTGAAAAACGCAACTACTTCGGGAGCAAATTTCTCTGGCTTTAGACTGGTGTGGTCTATCACACAAGCTGTTTCTTCAGATCCCTTTGCAACAAACTTGTGTTCATCATAAGAAAGAGATGACATCCCATACCTCTTAACTAGCCTTTTCCCCCATGCTCGATCTTCTCCACTTTCTTTCCCATTTGGCGCTGGTGCAACGCCTGTTAGAGATTTAAATGCTTCAAAACCAGAGGGATCATTCAGTCTCGCTCCCATCACCACATCTTCATCCGGAAAAGCCAACACTGAGCGTCGGAGATGTTCAGTAACGATTGCTTTTAAAACTGTGTCTCTTTTACTCGTTCTAGCTATAGAAGCAAGGCCTATTATCACACTAGGTGTACCACCAATTCTTTCAAGGGTGAAAAATGAGAAGCCTTTCAGACGGCCGTTTTCTCGTGCCGTTGTACACAAAACCCATTCTTCAGTTTGTTTTGATATCAAACCGATTTCGAATTGATTAGGTCCATCCGCACAAACTTCAGTCATTTCTTCCAGCTCGGCATCACCCAGCATGCTGCAATCTTTTGTTTCGACCTCTATAGTCACCGAAACCAAGCCCCCGTTTCCATAATTGTTGTCCAAAAACAAGTAAACCTGCTGAAAAATATCCGTATCAGCAGGACTTCCATCCTGCCGTATGCGAAGCGGTATCCCAACCCCACACAATTACTTCTTACAACTCTTAGGACTCAAATGAAAGAAACTGAATCAACTCCCAGTAAAATGCGCAGTTCTGCAAGTAGTCCATTGGTCGGATCCACAGAGAAATCATCCGATAGTCTCAGCAATTGACGGTCACCTAAACGAAAAAACACTTTCACGTCTCCTGGATAATCGTTAAGAAGCTTTTTTATATCAGCAATTATTTCCTCATCAACTTTTTCTAGAGGCAGGGAGACTTGAATTGATTGCCCTGCATCACCGTTAGAAATTTCAAAATTCTCCAATTCCGAACAAATTAATTTGGGCGTGTCCTCGCGTGAATCAAGGCGACCCTTCACTAGAAGCAAAGAGTCATCAAGCAATTTATGGCCATGTTCAGTCATAGTTTTTGGAAAAACCATAACTTCTATTGAAGAACTTAAATCTTCTAGATCGAATGTTGCCATCAAATCGCCTCTACGCGTCCAACGTTTAGAAAGGTTCGTAACCACACCCCCAGCTGTAAAAAATGACCCGTCTTCAAACTCGCGAAGTTCAATGATTCGAGAATCAGTTTTTCTAGCTAATGAATTTTCGTACCCCTTTAACGGATGATCTGAAACATACAAACCGAGCATTTCTTTTTCAAAAGTGAGTTTCTGTGATTTTTCAAACTCAATATCAGGTATCTCAGGACGTTCATCGAAAACTGGGCCACCTTCTGATTCCCCGAATAGGGACATAACTCCCATGTCGTGTTCACGGCGTCTGGAAACTGTAAGACCTATAAGCTCCTCATGAACTTGCAGCATTCCTTGTCGTGGATTACCAAAAGAGTCAAACGAACCCGCTTTAATTAATGACTCAACCGTTCTTTTGTTTAGCACTGAAGTGTCGCAACGCTCTAAAAAATCATTGAAACTCTCGAAAGGTCCACCTTCATCACGTTCCCTCACAATCAAATCAACAAGACCATCCCCTACATTACGAATTGCTGAAAGACCAAAAACGATCTTCCCTCCAATTTCTTTTTCCTCCAAGTTGGGAATTGGAGTAAAGGAACTATTCGCCAAATTAATATCAGGCACTGTTACCTCTACACCCAGAAGTCGACACTCATTTAAATAAACAGCGGCTTTATCCAGGTTTGATTTAACGCTTGTAAGTAACGCCGATAAATATTCAACTGGGTAGTTGGCCTTCAGAAATGCAGTTTGATAAGCAACCAGTCCGTAACCATATGCATGACTCTTGTTGAATGCGTAATCAGCGAATTGTTCGATAATGTCAAAAAGCTCCTGAGCTAACGCAGAGTCATAACCAGTTTTTTCGCAGCCCTCTAAAAAACCCTCTCTCTCTTTTTTCATAAGAGCTCGATCTTTTTTACCGCAGGCTTTGCGTAAATTATCCGCCTGTGCAAGTGAATATCCAGCAAATTTCTGAGCTACGCGCATAACCGACTCTTGGTAAATCATCAATCCGTAAGTGTCACTCAAAAGAGATCCTGCATCTGGATGAAAAAAAGATACTGTTTTTCGTCCGTTTTTTCGGTCGGCGTAATCATTATGCATATTCGCTGCCATAGGTCCGGGCCTATACAGAGCAACAAGCGCCGCCACATCATCAAAAGAAGTCGGGTTAAGCGAGCGCATCAAACTGCGTATCGGACCTGACTCAAGTTGGAAAACCCCTATTGAATCACCTTTTGAAAGCATCTGAAATGTTTTTCTGTCATCAAGTTCGACACTGTCGATATCTAAATCAAAATCTCGTGTGGATTTGATCAAACTTAATGTGTCGCTAATCACATCCAAATTCCGCAAACCCAGGAAATCCATTTTTAGTAGACCGAGGTCTTCGACTCCATACATGTCATATTGAGTTACGATTGGCGCTTCATCAGGTTCTTGTCCAGATTCCGGTTTTCGTTGGATTGGCAGATAGTCGGTGAGAGGATCTTTGGTAATTACAACAGCTGCTGCATGGATACCGTCTTGTCTTCTAAGACCTTCTAACCCGCGAGCGACATCAACGATCTCTTTGACATCGGGATCAGCTGAATACATCGAACGCAAATCAGCTGCCATTTTATAGCCGTCACTGTAACCCTCTATTTCTTCCATACAGGCTGAAATTGGAGTGTCCCTACCTAAGACCAAGGGAGGCATTGCTTTGGCAATTCGATCACCAATAGCATAGGGATGGCCCAATACACGAGCTGCATCACGAACTGCTGCTCTAGCTTTTATTTGAGAAAAAGTAACGATTTGTGCTACATGATCTCTTCCATATTTGTCAGCTGCATAGCGAATGATCTCATCTCTGTAGCGTGAATCAAAGTCCATATCTATATCAGGCATGCTTATTCGGTCTGGGTTTAAAAATCTTTCGAAAAGTAAATCATGCTTTATTGGATCTAGATCGGTGATACCAAGACAAAATGAAACTGCACAACCAACAGCACTACCTCTTCCGGGTCCTACTCTTATTTCTTTTTCACGTGCATAGCGGATGAGATCCCAAGTGATCAAAAAATATGCTGAAAAACCCATATCGCTAATTGTTCGCAGTTCATAAACAATCCGATCTGCAATCTCATCTGATAGTGGATCACCCCAACGTTTCTTTGCTCCCTCCAAAGTCAAATGTGATAAATAGGAGTCGTCAGAATCAAATCCCTCTGGTAGTGGAAAGTCGGGTAGTTGCGGATTTCCAAATTCAATTTCCACATTGCAGCGTTCAGCAATCAAAAGAGTGTTATCGCAAGCATCTGGAATTTCACGAAATAAATTCCTCATTTCATTTGAGGATTTCAAATAATGCTGATCCCCATGAAATTTAAATCGATTAGGATCGCTCATCACACAACCAGTCTGAACACATAGTAAAGCATCGTGTGCGTGTGAGTCTTCTTGCTTTACATAGTGTGAATCATTTGTAGCTACAAGCGGAGCGCCTATCTTTTTTGCCAAATCAACTAAAAGCGGATTAGTTCGTAACTGTTCCGGTAGCCCTTGATCTTGTAGTTCCACGAACAAATTATTCTTTCCAAAAATTTCCTGCAATCTTCCTGCCTTCTCAACGGCTCCATCAAAATCGTCACGCATTAAAGATTGCAAAACATGTCCGCCTAGACAACCAGTAGTAGCAATTATCCCTTCACTGTGATCATTAAGAATTTCCCAATCAACTCTTGGTTTATAGTAATAACCTTCCAAAAATGCTCTACTAGCAAGTTGAATCATATTTTTATAGCCGGTATTGTTCTCGGCTAACAAAGTTAGGTGGTACATGATTTTCTTGCCGGTATCAGTCTCTCCGCCAGAATCATCCATTCGACCCCTACGAGAAAACCGCTCGTTTCGGTTTTCGTGAGCCATATATGCTTCAGTCCCGATGATTGGCTTTACGTTTTGAGAGCGGCAAGCACGATAGAAATCTAAAATTCCATACATATTTCCGTGATCAGTAATTCCCAAGGCAGTTTGCCCATCGTCTGCAGCCGCTTTTACCAATTCACTAATACGCGCTGCTCCATCTAAAAGTGAATACTCAGTATGGACATGGAGATGGGTAAAAGATTCAGACATGAGTTACAAATAATTTCCAGGACGATCCTTGCTTGCGTCTGACATATCGGAATCTGCAGGATTCAACATCCCAGGCTGTGACTCGCCAATCTGTGTGTTCATGAATTGTTGTGCAAACATTGCAGCCTGTATGCCTTGAATTAAACCTTCCAACCAACCAACCAATTGAGCTTGTGCGATACGAAGCTCATCGTTACTTGGAGAGTTGTCACTGCTAAATGGAGAAGCCAGTCTGTTCAGTTCATCCCTGAGATCTTCAGACAAAGCCGAACCTAATTCTGTAATTGACGACTGGTATATCTCTTTTAGTCGCTCTCTACTTTGACTGTCTAATGGTGAAGATTTAACTTCTTCAAGTAGTTGGCGCATCATTGTTCCCACCCTCACAACTTTGGCAGGTTGCTCAACTGATTCACCATTCTTTACTTCTTCATCTCCCAAGTCTTCACCATTAACGATTTCAGGCTCCAATGCTTCTGTCATCTTTATCCTTTCACCCCATCAAACTTTATGCTAAGAAATGCAACTTAGGTAACAGTTGATAAAAGTGGTACATGCATTTCTTCTTTAGTTAGCGAGCCATGTCGTGTTATAAGTTGAAATGGCATCTTTTCAGCAGGGTCTGTAAATCCAACTTTCTCTCTAGCCACTAGGGCAACATCCCCTAACCTAGTCTTAACTTCTTCATCGATCTTAGGACCGAACCATCCTTCATTTAAGATTTGATCTTTCGACATTACCCAACCGAAATTGCCGAATCTTTCTCTAGCAGAAAGATACAAATCCTCTTCAGCACCTGGACGTGCATGTAACCAGCGAAATCTGGCCTCACCGCTTTGCTTCAATATAAGAGAATTCAAAGTCGGCGTGAGTTCCAACATCTGATCACCCACTTCCACCTGACCATGGTCAGACGTCACCAGCAACGCCACATCTGAAGGTAACCTTTCAAGCAATTCAGCTATCATCGCATCACACTCTTCGAGCTCGGAAAGATACCTATCTGTAAATCCGAATTCATGCGCGATACGATCTATCCCATCCCAATAGACATACACGAAAGGTTCAGAATTTTCCACTGATTCAATGACTATTTCAAGCAATTCAGAGCGATCTCTGTAACCAGAAAACCTTGAATTTCTCAGATGTGCTTTTGAGAAGCCTGAGCCTTCATGTTCAATGGAAGTGATTACTTTTGGTTGCTGATTGTCAAAAACTGGCAACAACTGGAAATCAAATGGGTCAGGCTTACCGACTCCGGCTCCAGTAGACCAGCGCAGTGAGTTAAGAATGCCATTTTCCACCGGTATTCGATAACCAACTATTCCATGTTCCCCTGGTGGTGCCCCTGTTGTTATAGAAGTAAGAGCGGTCGCTGTCGTGCTTGGTGCAACAGTCGTAATAAAATCGGCTTCAAAATGCGGCAATGTTTTGAAGATTTCTTTGTGCTCCTGCAGCTGATGCCATCCCAATCCATCAAGAACCAGCAGCACAACTGATCTCGAAGATAGGGCGTCTACGGGAACCCAAGAGGGCACTTCAGCAAAATCTAAAATTGACGGTATTAACCTGCTAACGCACCTATCTTTGTAATCCGGCAGTATGGGTTCCATCGACATCAAAATAACTTAACTAAATCAAAAGCGCTATTGTTTATTAAGCTAATTTTCACCAAAACTGAGCAATACACTTTGCAATTCATCCGGCAAAGGGATTTCAAATTCGCATTCTTCGCCAGTGCGCGGATGTAGAAAACTTAATTTAAAGGCATGCAGAAATTGCCTCTTTAATCCGAAATCATTACGGTTGCCTCCGTAAACATCATCGCCTACAACTGGATTACCTATCGAAGAAAGATGCACTCTTATCTGATGGGTTCTACCGGTTTCAATTTCAACCTCCAGTAAGGAAACATTTGGCACTTTCCATTCATCTTCGAATTTGTAGGTAGTTATAGCATGTTTTCCATTCGACACTATTGCCATCTTTTTCCTATTTTTAGTTGATCTTCCTATAGGAGCATCTATTACGCCCACTGGGCCATCTGGGACACCAAAAACTAAAGCCTTGTAGAATCTTTTTATGTTTCTCTTAGACATCTCTTCCGTGAAAAACTCATACGCCTCCTTCGTATTAGCTACCAGCAACAAACCAGAAGTATTTTTATCTAGTCTGTGAATAATGCCAGGTCTATTTTTCTCACCTACCTCTGAAATACTTGGGTTGCTTGCAAGAAGGCCATTAACTAAAGTTCCGGAAGAATTCCCAGCGCCGGGGTGAACCACCAAACCGGCTGGCTTATTTACTACGAGAAAATCAGGATCTGAGTGGATTACTTTGAAATCTATTGAAGGGTCAGGTTTGATTTCCAAATTTTCTTCACGTTCCTCAAGAAGAAAATGTACTCGATCATCCAATGAG
>MDTA01102071.1_pt1 | contig 18652 bp, 16 predicted proteins | sample 811151 | NCBI WGS metagenome assembly MDTA01 (sample SAMN05326648, study PRJNA326480) | marine metagenome | isolation source: seawater | place: Indian Ocean: South | collected 2010
GTAAAAATCTTATCAAATTTGTATTTCAAAAAAAATTAACACGTACAAAACTTACTGTAAACAATTCAAATTAACATACCAAAAAAATTTGGTACAAAAATCACAATAAAAAACATATAAAATTTTCTTCTCGTGTCACGAGAGTCATCTCAAACCTTCTCAAACCACATGTCCACTGCCGCGCCGCGCTTTGACACTGCTGAACACGAGGCATATGAGGACGTTAATGATCGCGACAAGGTTCCTCCGGGAGCACCTCGCAAGACTGACAGAGTGGTTGTATCGCACACGGAGGATGATGTCTGCGCTGCCAAGCGTAAATTGTGGTTCTGACAGGACATTGGGCTCGAACCAATAAAGGGGCCTGGTACCCTACCCGAGAAAGAGAACGGGTGTTCTCTGCAAGGCCCCTTGCGCAAACAATAAACAAAACTTACCAAACGACGAAACCGCGTTTTGTAGCATCTCTATCATGTCGACTCTTGTTTCGCATACGTTTGCAGTGTGCTGAAAGTGCGACAACCGCCGTGGAACAAAAGAACTCAGAACATCCATGCCGCGCATAAACGAGCCTGGGTGTAATGCCGAAACCTTGACGCGGGCATAATCAGCTACCTTGGCGCACGATTCTTCTTGCACTATTGACCTTTGCACATGCAGCACTTCCTTACTTGCACACGAAGGTGAAGGGTAGGTCAGCTGCATGAGTGTTGAACAGGACAGAGAACCCCGCACAACGTGCAGGCGCTTATTGAGTATTGGCATAGGGATGTACTGTATACTCCCGACAGTCTGATTGATTTCAGCGCAAGTTTTGTCTGACTCGATGCCGATTTTAACTGCCTTTTCTCGAGTTGAATGATCCACTAGCATTTTTTCGTCTATCGTCATCATCGTCATAGCGTCAGAAAAAGCGAGTGTGCCATGCGTGATGTTTTTGATGGTAAAGATATCAACGTGACTTTCTTGCAATAGACTTGACAGGATATCGAGTTCATTCTCAAATGCGTCGTCACTGGACAGGTCTTGATCGAGAGCGCTCACGGTGTACATGTAAAACTCTGCAATGTTTTTTGAGAAGAAATCCGATTGTTTTTCGTGCGGTATCTGCAAAGGCACCTGTTGCAACAGAAACAACTCTTCGGTTTTTGTTATTGACGCCTCAAACTTGACCTGTATGGTATGCTGGATCAAATCCAATGGCTCTTCTTCAAAAGTAACATTGTCTGTATCGTGAAGCGAATTCACTAGGACTCTGATGCTCTCCATGGAACTAGCGGGCAGATACATGTCCCCGCTCGATATGAAGGAAGAGTAATTCAATGTGTCAATGCCCCGTTCCAGTAAGACAGCGCTATACTCAGATATGTACTTCCTCACCCTAAACTCTGACAGCAACACGTTGAGGCTATTTATGGTCGCACAAGTTTGTCCCGCGTTGGTAGAAACAGACATGTTGACTGCATAAGCGCACGCGCCCGATCTTGATGCGTGATCCGACGTCGCCAGGCATTCCTGTTTTTCAAAAGCATTCCACGTGCTGGTAGTCGCCAGGCGCCTTGCATACGGAGCCTCTGTGTTGAACGGGAGCTCACTGTACTCTGCAGTGTAAATATGGTTAAAATATTCAACAATGTTATCCAACGAGCACAACGAGGAAAAGGTCAGGAAGGAAGATTGCTGTAATAAATTGTATTCGGTGGGAGGATGGGGAAAGCTGTCACGCCTGCCATTCAAGTCCTGCACTGCCTCCGCCTGTGTAGGCTTGACTTGTGAAGTCGTCGTTGCCGTGAATTCACAATGGTACGCGACATTATAGTCCGTGTCGATGCTATGAATGTCAACATTTTGTGAGGTATTGGTACACTCGAAACGGCACGTATGTTGCACAAGTTGCTGTGTGTCTGATATTGTTACGTAGGGCCAAATTGCTGAAAACAGCGCGCGGAGCATCGATTCTTCGACGAGCTTTGTTTCAGTACAGGCCTCACGTGTGGGCACAAAAATACCTGCATGCACAACGCTGCCTTCCGCACTGGCCTCAACGGACACATCGGAGGCGGTCAAGTTGCCAGACACACTGCCCACGACAACGTCTAGCACAAAGTGCGTGACAACTTCCGGGGGAAAGGGCACGTAAACGCGGACAGACTGAAAAAAATCGGCTGTATCGCACGTGTCGATTGTCGTGCTGGCATTGACCATGACGGTTTGAGACCGCGTCGATCGGCATGTCAGATTCGTTGTGTCTGACATGGCTGCAACCAGGGAACTCACGTTGTCGCCACTGAGTTTCTCCCATGTGAATTTTTCTGATGTCTGCAGCAAAGAGGTTGCGTTTTCTAAGTCGCATGTTGCGCACCCGGAAAATGCGCAAATTTTTGCCGCTATGTCTCGCAACTCGAGGTGTCCGAGTGTGTACTCGTGTACCCCTAGTATCAATTCTTGGGGCTTGTTTGGCGCCGTCTGTAGATTTAGAGCTAGCGGTCCAGTTATGGCGCCAACGACCGCTGCATGCCCAAAGATCGCGAGTGTATTGAGAGCATGCATCTTTACTTGCGAAGAGGCGTCGACGCCCCAGTCGGCGTCGGCTGCTGAAAAATTTGTCGCGAGTAATAGCCAGGACCAATCTGACTGCAACACCGCTGCAGAATCGGTTGTGAACGTGACGGTCCAAAAGGTAGAAGACTGGATACCGGAATCAAATAAGACCTCTTCAAACTCGCGCGCTGTTTGTTCTTTCTGTGCAGCAGCCTTGATCTCCTGTGTTTGTGTCGACATATCGTCAAATGTATGACTGTTTTCCCAATACTTGACCAGGGATACATTGGTTTCGCTTACACTGTCCTGCTCAACGCTAAACACGTCGCGCAATATCTGCAGGGTGTGCGTGGAGAGATCTGGACTGTTTCGCCCCTCAAACAAGATCTTGATATCGAGGTCGCACCGTGCGGCTGTCTTATTATTGAAAAAAGATGTACCCAGACCGGTTTTTTCCTGCATGCACGCGATCTGCTCGACCGTTGGACACGGCAGGGCGCCCACGTCGTACAGGTTGTATTCTGAAGATATCGTCTTTCTGAACCCAGAAGTTGCAACGGGCTCTCCGCCTGCAGACAAGCACTGTAGTGCATCGGCGTGTAGCCAGTCCCACGACAGTCGCAAAATATTAGGTTGTATGAGAACCTGCACTGTGTGTGAATTTTCATTGGCGTGTTTGAATCGGTACACTGCCGCACGCACAGCAGAAACGAGGACGGGCAGGTCCTCGTGGTACTGCTTCAATTTTTGCATGCTGGGAAACAAAACACTGCCCTGCACCCGGATCATACTGCTCTTGTGCCCCAACCCGTAAAACCAATCCGTGTACCAGATTTCACGCCTTTGTATGTAGACCTCTGTCGTGAGTTTGGCTTGCCGAAATACGTTGAACAAAAGCGTAACGAACCGCGGGTCCACAATAACATTCTTGAATATAAGCATCGAGTGCTCTGTGTCAATCACGGCCCCGGTAATATCCGACTGGCATTTTGTGCCAGCGCCGTACTCGTTGATACACGTCGCCTCCCCATGCAAAATAAGCGCTTGTTTTTGGGCGTCGGATAACTCTTGGACGTCAATCTCGAGCGCGTTTTTGAGGCCATAAATAGACACCTCGGGAAGTTGGACTTGCATGAGGTCAAATTGCCCAGAAGCGTCCTCAATGTGAACGCAGGCAAACTCTTGCCGTGAGATCATTACAAACGGTGCAACACACTGGCATTTTTCCGGGACGGAGGCCCCGGCCAGGCTGTACGAGTGTTCTGGACAGACAGCGGCAGGGTGCGTCCCACCTAGACAGTAAGTGCCAGCCTCACAGAGAACACATGTCGTGCCATTCATGAACGCGCCGGGCGCACATGTGCAGTTCTGTATGCTGTTGCTTTTGGGTGGACTACGCGACAGCGTTGTGCACGCGGTCGCTTGGGTGCCATCGCAAAAAAAGTTTTCATAGCACTCCTCGCAATTGAATCCACTCTTATCCAAAGTATAGCCGCTAGGGCAGTAGCAGGCAGACACCTCTGCGCTGAGCGCGGGGCTGGCCATATTATCAGGGCATTTTTTCATGATGCCAGCATAACAGTAATAACCAGGCCGACACGACATACATTCGTTTGTTGTTTCATTCAGAAAAGTGCCCGGGTTGCATGCATTAGCGGGCAGCAAGATCATGCTCGCGTATATCCATGTCACGATGCAAAACCGCGGCCGCATGCATAAAATCAAAGTTTTGGATTTCACCTGCGCACAGACAGCGTTTATATACCAAGCCCAAACACGTTAAATTCAACTGTGTGCTTGGGCAAACCCGCAGTACCAGAGAAGGGCGAAGAACAGAAAAATCTGCGAATTTCAAGGGGGGTTGTCGACAGGCAGGCCTATTTGTCATTTTTCAAGTCTCTTTGCTGGCTCAACAGCGTTATCGGCGCAGGAAGGTCTAGCTTTGTCGTTCATTTCTAACTGTTTTTGGGCCTTTTGCTACCGTGAATGTTTGTGGGCTTCAGTGGGTTGTTTTACAAGAACCAAATTTGTATATAAAAGCACGCGTGTCCGTTCCTGACAAAGGAAGCTGAACATGGCTACTCTGCTGAACCCCCTGATGAATTTCAGGAATAATCAGCTCACAAGCTCCGTAATGAATGGAAATTCTGCCCCGCAGAAAATTCCAGGAGGCGCAGACTCGATTCGGAAGAACCTTGGCCCAGATGGGTTTTGGGACCGGAACACTGGCAAGCGCGGGCCGGCGGGCCCTCTTGAGGCGGACCACTCCAAACGCCAGAGCCTCGAAAAGCATTTGTTGACGAATCAGACGCAGCACGTCCAGTATATTAATATGACACAGATAGTGGTTCCTCAGCGTCTCCCAAACTCAGAGGACAATGCAGTGTCGTGGTTGGATTTGTCCAAAAGTGTGCACGCTGGGGACATTGTCTGGGCGCTTCGCTGCCCGCCCCCCATGGTAAATGCACAGTTTGCTAGCCGGCTGACGCGCAAGACGCAGTTCAATTACACAACTTGTATCAACCTAGCAACAGTAAACTATGTGCTTTTTCGTCTGCAGAGCTTTTTCCACCTTTTCGAGGACGTTTGCTGCAACCCAGACCAGCTCGCAACGGTTGCACGGAATGTCGGTGTTAAGGCTCAGGAAAGAGCATGGAGACAGATGCTTCGAAAGGCTGCTGATGATGTTCGGGCAAAGGGGAAGCAGCGCTTTGAGCTGTGGAAAAAGTGGCTTGACCATATAGCAGAAAGCGACGACCTTCGCCTGGATCACATTCTCGCCTGGGGCATGGAAAGTGGTTCCGGGGCGACACCAAACAAAGCGCCGTGTTTTCTCGAAAATTGGTTTACGGAAGTTTTGGTCGACCTGAAAGTTTTGGATCAATTGGTTTCCATCAGTAACCCCGATGCCAGGAAAAATATCGGAGAGCACCTAGGCAATGTTTTTGTCGCCCGCGTGCAGACAGTGTTGTGGGATTTCATCCGCTCCAATTGCCGCCCTCTGGGCATCTTTATCGGTTCAGACGACGCTGGTGGCGCGCATCAAGAGAGCATGAACCCGTCGACAAACTGGCCGAACGATTTTGCGGGAACGATCCAATGCACCGGAAAATCCCGCCGCGCAAGCAACATCTGGAACCGGGAGGAAGGATTTTCGTCGGGGCATTCCCTCGGCTTCAAAATGCAAACCTTGACTGTGGGTGGCAACAATGTGGAGTTTAAGCTGTCTTCTAACCCCAACACTGCCACAACAGTAAAGACATGTGATACAAACATCTTTTTCCCGTACGTGCGCCAGTACTCGGTGCTGACACCGGCGGTCGATGTGCGTGAGAATTCTTTCAGGAACGTTTCGGCCCTTGAAAAGTTTTTGCAGCCTGAGACGTTTATGCGTTTTGCGTGCGCCAACCAGATGTCCAAGCAAATGAACCTGAGCAACAACGCGAAGCTGCTGGCACTTGACGCTCTGTCCATGGGTGGGTGCCAGCCAATCGAAATCATCATGCGCCGGACTTTCTACGACTACCGGGATTTGAATGAGTACTGGAAGAAAATGATGCTGTCGTCAGTGTTTGCGAAGATGAAGAAACCCCTTGCGCCAGTCCCTAGCATGCTTGTTCCCTCGTATTCTATGGCGGAAGACTCAGCTGGTGCCACCGCAGATGCAAGCGGCGAGGACTTGACCGAGGCGGCCACCGTATCGTTTGAAAGCACAAAAAAGCCAGTCAAAAAGAGGCCCGACAAAAAGGAAACCATATAATGTTTTGAGGTAAAGACTGTGATGTTTGGGCGGCGTATATAAGCCTGATGCAGTGCACACGCGCAAGTGCATGACTGCACAGAGTAAAGTTTTTTTGCCAACTCTTGTCTGGCTTGAAAAGAATGTACGTCGGCCAATAGACGGCACGGCCGTGGACATTTACTTGGCACGACCTGTTAAGAATATCTATTTGAAATATGTGAATCCCAAAATAGATTGACACACGCATAATACAACCAACCTAACACCCTAAGGTAGATATGAAACAAGCACGATATTTCACAAAATATAGCCACCCTAAAACTTGCATACAAATAAAAAGAAAATACAACACAGGATACCGCTGTGAGAGTTCATGCACGGGCGACACACACGTGATCATGTTTCCAGACAACTGGAAAAACGTGACACTTAAACACAATTTTTCTGTCGAGCCTTCGACGGAGGAGCACACCACGCGAAAAAGGCGGCGCAAAAACAACGCGGGGCAAGGGGGAGGCAAGAGTGCCAAAGCTGCTGCGTCGGAAACGCCAGCCCCTAACGTGCCGATAGAAGGACCCGCTATTGTACAGAAAAGTAACCTGCACACCGAATTGCATAAGGAGAATGTTGACAAACTTCGCGTTGTGGCTAAGGGCGCCTTGCAGCGGACGCAGAACCTCCCCTGCAGCGAGGCCAAAATGGAAGCAATCCTAAAGAATGTCGGCGCAAACTTACAAAGCATTGTCTCAATGACCAACTACAAAAAAGTCCTCTCCGGTGTCGACACGCATAATCTGATTTACACGAGCGAAATCAAGCCCGTCAGCAAAAAGTACGAGGACTCTTACCTCAGACAGGCCATTGCCACTGGTGAGCGCAGCTGCGTCCGCGGGCGGCACTGCGAGTGTCAGTTCATCGACCCCACATGCCCATTCGTTGGCGTGGAATTTGTTTTGCCCTGGGAGTCAGAAGAAAAAAAACGCAACGGTTTATGCCTACCCTGCCTCCGTGCCGCGACCCAGATTTTCTTCTTCGACCTCTTGCAGTCGAATGAACGGGTGGAGGGTCTGATTCAAAAGTTTTTCAACTTGCACTCGACCGAAGGTGAATACGACCTTGGAGCAATGCTTGTTTGCCCGCCCAACGGGTGCCTACAAAACTTGCCACTGCCCATTGTCCGGCACCAGAGGAATTTCTATCGCGTCTTCAAGCGTGGGGACATCTGCTACATGGAGCAGGTGGGCGTCGCCTACAAGGATCCGGCTTTTCGGGAGGCCCCCTGTTTGTAACGAAATGTTGCTCCAAGAACTCAAACAGGTCGTTGAAAACCGACGCCGCGGCTGGTGCGCAGAAGAGGAATCGCAATCGAGCTTCAAAGCCGGCCGTGTTTGAGTGCTGTGAGATGAAAACCATTTCGTCCATCTCCGAGCTGAAAAAAATTCAGCTGTCGGAAAGTGGGACAAGCAGGGGGCTTTCCAGCAGCACCTGTGCTCAAGACATGAATAGCATCATCAAGTTTTTGGAGGAGCAGGCGCGATGTGGTGACGAAAACGCCCGCAAAAACATGCAGGACATGATCCCAGTGTGCGCAACCCGGTGCAAACGTGGGCTTGCTTTGTGGAACAGGCCGGGGAGGGCCGTGTGCTTTCATATATCTCTCTTCCCGGATCTGTTTGTGTGCATCATGCGCGCGCTGTGCTACAGCAGGAGCCAGGACGGGGAGCTGGTGTGCTTTATGCGGAGCTGTTTGCCGTTTATGTACAATAGCCGGCGCACGCAGGGCGACGGGGGCTGGTCCAAGGACGGGAACCGAGACATGATTACCATGTTTCGGTGCTGCATGCCTACGCTGTTGTCTTTGTATTCTCGCCACGGTGTCAAGGACGTCGCCTTCTGGCTTCGGGTCAGCATCTTTGGATTCTTCGAGCGTTTGTTTTGTCAGAAACACGAAAAGTGCAACGCTATCTACATTCAACTGCGCGCCCTATTTCGTGTTTGTTTTGTCGAGTACGTCTACTTTTACACGACAGAGGTGACGAGCGTCCCGCACGCGCGATTTGCGTCTGCGTCACAAAACGAAACACTGTACAACAATGCGTTCAATATGGGGCAGCAGCTCCGTGTGGAGCTCAACTCGGTTTATGGCAAGGTCGCAAGCAAAAATGGATCGCATGGGAAAATTCTAAGCGATGAAGAGGTTCTGCAAATTCTGCAAGAGACAACCGCGTCTTGTCAGGTCATGTATGAGCGGAACGCACGGTCGTCCAAGCTCGTGTTCTGTGAAAATTCGGGCTCAGTGAATGAAAGCAGAGCCAAACGCAAGACTGTTTCGAGTGACAAGCAGCATTCCAAGGACCAACATTATGCCGCCTGTCTGACAGAGTTGCCGTACACGAGCAAGTTTAGTATTTTCGAGAGCATCTGTCGGAGCCAGGGGGTGCCCAGCGAGAACATTGTGCACCTGTGGGACTGCACCTCCTTGGTCAGGGTGTACGAACTAACAGCTGAACAGACGAGAAAACAACTTCAGACTCTCCGGAGTATGGGCATATATTGCTTGCAGGAGGCGGCAAAGTGTTCTTCGCTGCACCTGTGCCTTCGCTGTGCGCGGAACGGTGTATTTTCGACATACAGATGCGACCTGCGTTCGGACGAGATTTCATGCACCAAGTGCAACCGCGCGGACATGTGCGTCAAGATTGGCATGCTGGGGCGGGTGGCTTTTATCCGGTCGATCCCCATCGTCATGTGCCAACACTGCTGCAAGTTTGTGGTTTACTCTGGAAATTACCAGGACCCGACGTGCAATCACGTTCCGTGGGGGAAACATGTGTTCTCGCCCTCTTTTCAAAACGAGTTGCTCTCCAACACGTTCATGTACTTTGCGCGCGCAAGCGCACTCGGTGCAGCTACGCCCAACATCAGCTATGCAAGCAAAAATTTTATTGCAGAGCGACAAAACGGGTGCGTCAGCAGCAATGTGGAGGTCGAAGAAAACGGCAAAACGTGTTGTATGTGCAAATCCACCTCACTGCAGCAATCTTATTTCTTGCTGGATTGCTACAGCAAGCGCATTCTATGTGTTCGTGTTTGTTCTCGACACGCCCTTGGTGCCAAATACGATGGTATCAAAGTGTGGACATTACAGCAGTACTTGCTGATTGCGAATTCTACCTCCTCGAAGAAAATTGCCAGGTAGAAAGTCTGCAATGATAGTCATTTCGTTCCCATATTTGATATAAACTTGTTGTGCATCTGTAGCTGCCAAGAATAAAAATGCCTGGCTGTCTTGAATTGATAGCTTGTGGGGATGTTTTGGCATAACTCTTTTTTGTAGTATTCAAACGATCGAAGTTGGATGGTGTTGGTGGCCACGCAGAAAATTGTGTATGGAGGAAAGGCAGCGCTATCAGACAAAGAAACGCAGTGGGTAATGTACGGCTTCAGAACATCCCACGAGCACATCACAGCGGCGGCATAGGTGCTTTGGTCTTCTTGTTGTAGCGTTTCAAAGCAGTCGCGGCACCCTGCGCAATGCAGACACACTCCTTTGCCTTGGTATTCTTGGTACTTAGGATTCATTTTTAAAAAGACATTCAAACACTCTTCGTTTCTCATGCCTCGACGAAGGCTGGATGTCTCTTCGCATGTATCCTTGTACGTGTTCATTCTGAGTGTCAATGGGTCGTTTCCACAGCCTCGGTGCAACCAACGAACCAAGGCGATTATTTCTTCAACCGGTGGCGTCTTCCTGACCCTGCTTTCAAAGTCATCCATCTCACAGAAAGACCCCCAAATCAAACGCTCTGTGCTGTGGTCGTCATCGTTCTTGTTGTACACTGCCATTTTCTTCATGTAGGCAACTACCCCTTCCAGCATGTCGTTGTTTGCGGAGCGAAAGGGATTGCAGTAGGTAGCAGTTGGCGTGGTCAGCTCAGACGTTATGCATATGATTCCTTTGAATATCGAAAAATAGTTCTTGAACGTAAACTTGCCATCTTGGACGCACTGCAGACTGTCGTAGATAAATTTTGAAGGAGATTCCACGACATTTGCAGTATCCAGCTGCTTCATCGCCTTCTTGATGTTGGGTTCACAGATAAAACACGCGACAAACTCTTCATCATTGAGCAGTTTCATTTGGCGATAAAACATGTCCGGGCAGATATCCATGCTTGGACGAAAGAGCGCACACAAAGTTCCAGCTCCGAGATCAAGTTTGACCGTACTGGGTCCAGACAAGTGAATGAAGCGCAGACAGCACACACATTGCCGCTGCATTCCATCATTCGCCTTTTGATCAATGAGATCTATCAAGCTGCTGTATCTCAGCTGCGAGCGTTTCTCTCCCATATCTGGGCTGATGCAAAGACGTTCAGAAATTGAACCGGAAAAATTTTAAAATTTATTATTAATCAAAATAAAAAAAATACTAAAAAAAAATTGGACATTTCTCTTTCCTGTGGATGGTACCCCCTACCCTGCTCTGCTGAGGGTCAAAGTCAGACCAAAAATTTTATAAATAAAAAAGAAAAAATATTTCAAAAAAATTTTACAAAGTGAACCCATTCAGGGTGTGCAAACGGATTCTCCTGGCGTTTGCAACGTCGGTTTGATACTTGATACCACGCAATAAGAGGCATTTGGCAGCTGACGCATCCCACCTCATGACGACCTGCCCGTTCAGTCCAGACGTGCACGAAATCACTACGTTTGGGTCTCTCTCAACCCGCTCCTGGTCAGGTATGTTTAAAACGCCTGATTGAAAGAAAGCAAACTCGCCGTCGTCGGACTGGGCAAACAACGTGAAAGAAAACGCGGCGCAGCTTCTTAGGATTAAGCTTAAAGGGCGCTGGGCGTGGCCGCTTTCATACACCATCGGGCAATTTTCCCCGTCCATTGATTCCTCAGCCGAAAACGAAGACATGAAATTTGGGCGCAGTTGCACTGTCACGTTGGCAGAGGGGCTGACGCCGCGGTACCCGGCAGCTGTGTTGGGCACAACGTTGTAAACTGAGAAGATTACTGTGATTTGAATCTCTGTCAGCAGCTCTGCGACCGACATGCTGTTAATAGTCTGTACTTCAATGAGTTGTAGTTCCATCAATGCGTGCATTTCCTCCACGGCATCCTCCATTTTGCGCCGGTCTCTGGTCTGTTTCGAGATTCGGCAGAGACAATTCCAAGTATCCTCGTTCATGTTTGGGATTTTTTTTTCTCCAAGATCAATCACGGACGAGCTTCCAGAACGGCACACAGGGCACTTGAATTCACTGGTCATTACGTGGTACAGAAAAGGCACTTCCAGAAAACAGTGCCCGCACTTGGTCAATCGGATGACACGCACCTCGCGTGGAACACTGTCAATGCAGTCTTTAATCGTCTTGACGCAGCGCGCTCGTTTTTTCTCGGTTCCATCTTGGTGGTTAGACTCGTGCATTTCCTTCAAAAACGCGTGACAGTCAAAGCTCTTGTCCGTTTCCAGTGTCAGCAAGCATTCAAAGTCTCCTGTGTCTTCATCTCTGTTGACTACTTCAATTTCGTCGCCTTCTATCAGGCCAGGTAACAGCAGCGCCATAATTGCCGCGAGTGGGTCGCTGCTGCTTTTATACAGTGTTTCCGACTTGATTTTAATTTTTTACAACTCTGTGTGGCGTTCCTTTTCTTGAAAAATAAAAAAAATGAGACAAAGGAATTGAGTGCGAACATAATCGTGCCAAGAGTTTGTCATGGGCATGGAGAAAGCAACATTAGACGATTACAAAAAAATAGACGAAGACGTGGCCGACAACAGCGGGTGCCAGTGTTCGTGTCAAAATCCAAACGCTTTCATCGCTTATGACAGTTTTGGAGTGCTGAAGTGCACAGAAAACGACTGCGCATACTACATGGAAAATGTGCTCGAAGTGCTGATCGACTTTTACTCTTGACATTTTTGAGGCGAATTGCTGCAAACAAAAACAAAGTAACAAAGAGTTGACGCCAACGCGCTCGAGTCTGATGACTAGATTGAGCGCATGACTATGAGCCTGGAGGCGGAACTAGACAAGCGAAATTTTCATCAAAAAACGGAACGTTTTGCAGGCTCCTTTTGCCGACAAGTTATGCTTGAATATGATAAAAGTACAGACGGTCGATTATCTCACGTTGTGATATGTTTTAGGAACCAAGACAAGACAGAAGAAATCGATTCGTTTTTTTCTGATGTGCTCGAAAACGTGATTCTGTTTCTGGATATGGTGGACTCCATGACAATAAGTCTTGACGACAAGACCAAATTGGACATGGCGCATAAGATTGTTCATTTTAGTACACTCAAATCACTGAAAAAAATTTGAAAACACATCGGTATCGTCTTGCGACAAATCAACATTGCCTAGGGGAGATAGAACAGTGCGATATTTCTTGCAGATGAATACACTCCCATTGCAAACGTCTTCACGCTGTGTACCGTTGCACTCTCTTGGGAACCGTCTGCAGCCTTGCAAACGTCGCTAAAGAACATATTGAACCCGTCTGTACTAAAAATTTGCGCCATGCAGCATGAACAAATAGCAAGAATGAAAATCAACGACAGAGAGACCTCCTTGTCGCTCCAAAAAATTACTTTGTATGAGAGTAAAGAGAAAAACAAACAAAACAAGGATAGCGCTGACATCATTGTGGAACGGCGGTGTCCAGCACGCTATATATATGACACGCATTAAGGAGCATTCGAAAACATGTTTCCGGTTCGCGCAGGTTGCAAAAGGTCTCAGCAACAGCAACGCGGTCATGGAACAGTGATGCACTCACGTGTCGTTCAACGTGTTTTTGAGATAAATCAACGTCTCGTAGGCTAGAAGAGACCATTGTTTCCGTAGGGGTGAGTATTTGCTCAGAATTGATTTTACCTCATCCTTGTCCGCGCTCGAGCAAAATGTGATCTTCATAACAATGTCGAGCGCTTTTGAACTGGTGTACGATGGGCAATGTTTACCGCACATTTCAAACACCCAACCCAACTCCCCGCTGAACAAGTAATGGTGAACATCTTCGAGACAAAGACGTATTTTTGTTTTGTCTTCCCCAGCTTGTTCGCAAATCTTGTACATAACACAATCAGCAAGCAGATCCAAAATTTGACGCCGGAATTCGATGTAGTTGTAGTGTTTATGACCCAACTCAATCAGAAACGATATGGCAGTGCATTCTGGAAAAATCGGTTTCAAATCAAACCAGAAATCGTAATATGATTCTCCCAGCAAATTTGGGAAGAAAAAGGCCAGACGCATCAAATACGTTGCCATTAGCATTGTGTGTTTTCCATTCTGGATGTAATCCCGCAGCATTTTCATCGCCTTTTTCTGTGAGCCATAAAAGAAACAGATAGGATTGAAACTTTCGTAGTAACTGACGCGGTAATCATCGTCCGACTTCATGCGCTGATAACTTTGATCCAGAACGTCAAAAAGCATTTCGATGGAGCGAAAAAGCAGCCTTTCATTGTAGTGGGGGGTGAACAGGCAGTTGCTCAAAAACTCGTAATAAGCAAATGGTTGCTTTGTATTGTCTGGATGCTCGTAATACGCGGCCCACAGATTATGTGACACTGACATTATCGGTTCATTTTTCTTCAGATCTTCGTACGGCCTGTACCTTAGTTGGAATCCTTCAGTCTTGTGTTGGAATTTAAGAATCACTTCCTTCATGCAAAAACTGTCCATCTCGGCTTGCATCTCAGCCGCATAGCGGCGGCGGTGATCCAAAACAGTCGACAGAGTGTGCTTGCAGACAAGCGGCAGTCTGTTACAAACATGCACACGATCTTCATTGTTGTGGATGGTGTCAACGATGATGTCCAGCACCATCGCAGTGTCGAGCGGCCCATCCAGTGCCATGGTGTTTTCGCTCCTTTCAGGCGTTTGAAACGCGCGTGCCGTTGCGACGGCTTATATATCAGCAAAAAAAACAAGTTTGATTCGTTTTGATATATTTTTTTGTTTTAAAGATTTACAGCATGGTCAACTTTGGGTGTTTTGTAATAAACATTTTTTTTTAATTTTTGAGACAAAGTTTATTTTGATTTTACAGCTGTGTATCTTTATGCTGTCAAAAGTTGACTCTGGTAGAAAAAAAGTTGTCAACTTTGCCAATTTGTATTTTTAATAAATGTATATAAATGGCAGAACAAATACAGCCTTGTTCAAGTTTCATGCCTGTGTACTTATGCCAATATGGACATTGCGACCTGCTTCAGACACAGGCGGATATAGTGCAGGAAAGCCGGTCCAGACTCGGCAGTAGAAAAAGACAATCCCGTGGCAAACACACTCGAGACCAACGCGTCCTAGACGGTTTAGAAAAGCATGCTGATTTGGCAGGGGACGCCGAGTTGATGTTCCTCAGTTTGATTGGACTTGATTGTAAAATGTTGTACAAGCAACAAATCGTTCACAGCATCCTGGAAACAGTAGCCCCGCGCACTTTTGATACTACTGGTGTTGTCTTTGCCAAGAGAAATCAAAAGAGTTTTTATTTTGAGTATGGCAGACTCTTTGATCCTCGCAAAGATGACATTCGAGAATGGCAAAATGGATTTTACCCAAACGATTTTGGTGACATGAAAATACCGTTGCTTGATGGTCTTCACGTGACAGGAGACCCGACTTTGGTCAAGCTTACGTATGACAAAAGTCGCAATACGCCACAGGAGGTTGTGCAAAAATGGAAGGACCAAATCAGTGAGGCAGGATCAACGCATAAATATGCCCACTTATTTGCGGTAGACGGTGATGAGGTGATGAGGTTGTTAGTGCCACCACCTCATGCATTCTGGAAAAGGAGTGGGCTTCACTCTCATCTTTATGTGTCTAGTATCAAGAATGGTACCACACGTAATCGATTTTACACCACACAGGAGGTGCCTGGCATCGCTTGGAAAATGATGCAAACAACTTTCTGGAACAATGCAGCTTATAACGATTTCAATACAGCAATGCCACAGTTTATGAAAATGTATTATTTGTTATTAACAATCATTACGCAACGAATACTAGCTCTGCAGAAACACGACCACGACTTGGTCGAAGAGAGTCTCGACCATTTGTGCCAGATTTGTTTTCAAGTTGCCTTTCTGAAAAAGATGTGTGATGAATTTCAGAATAAGTTTCCTACATCAACATGTCTACAAAACATAAAAGAGAGATCACAGTTTCTGTACGATATTCTCGTCTATTTATATGAGTGCTGGCTTGACACGATGAAGGGCAACATTCGTTATCCCTCTGAATGGAAAGGGGCTTTCCAAATCAAAAACGTGTTCAAATTCACCGATGCGGACAAAGGAATGTACATCAAGCCAGATTGGCTGCAACATCAATACGGAGTCAACGATGCTTATTTTGTCCGGGCACTACAGGTGGACACCAACCAAATCGGAGCTTGTTTGATTTCACGAACCGATTTTGTCATGCCGCTGGATTGTACACCACTCGGTGATTTTGCTCAAGCTTCGTTTCCAAATGGATCCTCTATTGATTTTGATGGTACAAACTTTTTCAAGCTAACAGAATGGAACAGTTACAACAACAGGCCCAGGCGCAATATTTTGACAGACCAACAGTTCCAAAACATATGTAGACAAGTAGTCAGTAAGGCCTATGATTTGACTGAAGAAGATCAGATCTTGACTTGGTTTGTCTCTGAAATCAACAGAATCCAAACCCACAAACTGACAGAAGCGATGGGGTTCACGTCGAGCCATTGTTTGTTATCAAAATTACCCATAGTACCATGAACGTTTCACATACGCTTCTGCGAGTGCAAGACTCAAAAATTTCTGATGTTCTCGCAATATTCCGCGTGGGTCACAGCCACCCCGGCAAACACGGCGAGAATGTTGATGGTGGAAAAGATCAGCACAAGGTCGTTTTTTGTAAGAATACCGTACAATACCAGCAGGGCAAATACCATGCACTGCAGCTGCATCGACGGTGGGATATTTTGAGCAAATGTTGCGAGATTAAGAGTTCTAATGCTCATTGTATTGTTGTCGTCGTTTGTGATTTGTTGATACCACTCCTCGATGCGCTTCAGAGAGGATATTACGCTTGTGAATAAAACCAAAAAAAATATCAAATATGCCGGAAAGTCATTCGCATGCTTTTGTGATTCTTTCATCCCTTGCAAACCCCGCAGCATTTTCAATGAGGTGCAACCTTTTATATTTTTATTGTTTGAACGGAAACATTTACTAGTTTTCTGTAAGGCAAACTATAGAGCCCACTCATGCATACGGAGAGTTTGAAAGACTGAAACAGTACATGCAAAAGACAATCACCGTTGTCAATCTGTCCTTCGCCTCTTCCTTTTGAAAAGGATACAAGTGGACAAACACAAAAAAAATTGCAAGAGGTGTAAGGTCAGTGAAGATTGCCATACCGGCGACCGCGCTGTCGCAGATGATTGAGATAATGGTTCTCAGAGACTGAAAAGGTTCAAGGGGCCTTCCACGACACGCAAACACTGCCATTGCACAGATGAAGAACAAAAATAACATACAGATAAACATCGGTCTAGACAAAAGAATACTAGCGATTAAAATTTTTCTTCCTGTGACTGAATAGGCCCACACAGTTGATCCTGTGTCTCGTCCAGTGGCATACGCCACAAAAAATGCAAACATGCTCGATGGTATCGATACAAACAAGGAAATAAAGCAAATCAGAAGCTGATCACTGGCAAGGTCATTCGTGGACACAGGCCACGATGTGATCAGCATGACCTCCATGAAAGAGGCGAAGAAACACACTGTCGCTGACATGACGGTGCTGTAGGTCTAAGCGTAAAAGAATGCGCGCTGATTAAAACAAACTTTTTGATTTTGTTTGTGCATTTTTTGTTTTTTAATTTTTGCGCATTGATTTTGTCAAATCACCGGAAATGAGTTAAAAAAAAAAACACCACCACAACTGCGGGTGTTAAGCTGGTCAGTACCATGTAATGAGTCGATACCCTCATGTGTATGGACAGCACTGGGAAATATACAAAACTACAGACACACTTTCACCACCAAGCTGTGACAATCAAAGTAGTGAGTGTTTGATAAGGCAGGAACAATCAGGTGCAGTTCCGTCGTCAAAAGTAGGCGATCAAAAACGCGAGGACGTGCACAACGCAAGTGTCGACCGCAAGTCTATTTCTAGCGCAAAATGATGCCGGCTGGGATTGCTTTCCATGTCTTTCGTTTTCTTTCTTTGACCTAGCAATGGCTGCACCCTCGCATGTCGATCACTGCAATTGATGATTCCCCGATCGCGGCATCTGCCTTTGCCTGCACTGAGTTTGCAAGTAACGCACGAAAGAGTCCTGTGACAACCAAGGCCAAAGCGGTATTTCTGTTCATCACCCAGCAAGGCCTGCACGAGTCACTGGCTTTCTGGTCCGAGCAAGCCCATGTCACGGAAATACTGGACAACAATTGTCCAGCACAATTTTTCTTCGCACTCTGCGTCCTGGACCATTTCAATGTCATCGCGTGATTCGCTGATGCGAGCACAAATGCCTTCGCAATGAAGCTGTGCCATGTCCCGCGACATGTTCATGTCGGACCGAAGAGTATTCCACAACAGACTCTGCAAGGTTGGGTGTTCTGGGCATCCTTTGCCATAAAACCAAATGCTTTCCGTATTGAAGAATGAGCCATCCTCTGAAAGAATGGTCAAACTGAGCGGTTGTGTCAAACGACTGTCTGGAGGGTACAACTCATCAAAATCCTGTTGTATTTTGCCGACGAAGCCTTTCATGACGGGCATAGCGGCATCCATGCTCATTGCAATCTCATGTCTACTTGTTAAAAAAATAATAAAATTTTTTAAGTTTTTTTTAATTTGATTTGTTTTGATTCTAGCCGACAGGTAGAAAGCATGAGCAATGTCGGGCATTGCACAGCACACTGGTCCCGGCAACCCAGTCACAATAACTTTCGACTACGAAAGTGAAAGCAACAAAGATCCCATGATTTCTGAGAAGACAAGTCCTGGCAAGCCCTCAACACTCGTTGACGCCGACGCACTGCAGTCTGGCGACTGGGTTGAGTGCAAGAAAGAAAACCGAGGAACAGGGACGAAGCGTCCTCGCGAAATTCCAACATTTGGAAAACCAGTGAAAAGACACTTTGATTCAGACAGTGATCCTTCGAACGAAACGGAACATTGCGAGGAGCATTCGTCGTCTTTTTTTTCTGAGTTGACACAGAAAATAGAAGGTTACAGAGAGAAAAGGATGGAAGCGCGCAAGCTTGGGCGTGCCGGAAAAAAGAAAGATGGCGCGCATAAAACCGAAGTACACCCTCCACGTGCAAAGACCACCTGCAGCTCCTCGCATGTA